>Ga0228698_1000088_pt1 | contig 85060 bp, 74 predicted proteins | sample McNCre117_Aug_MG_FD_178015 | JGI IMG/M metagenome (GOLD analysis project Ga0228698, IMG submission 178015) | Freshwater microbial communities from McNutts Creek, Athens, Georgia, United States - 1-17_Aug_MG | ecosystem: Environmental > Aquatic > Freshwater > Creek | place: USA: Georgia...
CGGCGGCCCCCGTGGTGGTGGCAGCGGCGGCGGCTACGGCGGCGGCAGCCAGGGCTACTGATCCCCAGGGCGCCTGGCGCCCTGTCTGATCACCCAGCCAAACAAGAAGGGCACCTCAGGTGCCCTTTTTTTTCGTCATTCGTGCTGCCTGCGCTTGCGCGGTCTGCCGGCAAAAATCCGGTCAAACAGGGCGTTGGGCAAGGCCCGCATCAGCGTGGCCACCACACCCATCTGCCAGGGGATCACCCGATAACGGTCACCCGCCTGCACGGCCTGGAAGGCCCGCCCGGCAAAGGCCTCGGGCGTCATCAGGAACGGCATGCTGTAGCGGTTGCGCCGGGTCAGCGGTGTGTCCACATAGCCCGGCACCAGGGTGACCACCTTCACCCCGCTGGCCCGGCATTCGCCACGCAGGCTTTCCAGGTAGCTGATGGTGGCGGCCTTGCTGGCGCAATAGGCGCCGTGACCCGGCAAGCCCCGGATGCCCGCCACGCTGGCCACGCCCACCAGGGCGCCACGCCCGCGTTGGCACATCGGCGCCACAAATGGCGAGAAAGTGGCCGCCATGCCCAGCACATTGGTCTCCAGCGTGCGGCGCATCACCGCCAGATCGGCCGGGTCGGCCGTGTCCATGCCCACGCTGATGCCGGCATTGGCGATCACCACCTCGGGCAGGCCCCACTGCGCCAGGCACTGCTGGCCGGCAGCGGTGATGGCCGACTCATCGCGCACGTCGGCGGCCAGGGCCAGCACGCGGTCGGCGGCCACACCGGCCTGCTGGGCCCAGGCCTGCAGCGCGTCCACCCGGCGGGCCACCAGGGCCACGCGCCAGCCAGCCTGCAGGTAGCGCAGGGCCAGCGCCTGGCCAATGCCGCTGGATGCGCCGGTGATGAAGGCAATGGGTTGGCTCATCGGCGCGCCCCGGCGGGCCTGGCCGCAAAACGCACGCGCACCGGCCCGCTCAACTGCAACTGGCCCTGGGCGTGGTCGTAGTCCAGCCCCCCGGCTCGGATCTCGGTGCCCCCGCGCTGCACCTGCACCGGCAAGTGCGAGCGCAGCTGCTCAAAACGCAGGAAGGCATGCAGAAACTCGCCGCGCACCTGCAACACCTCACCACCGCGCAGCTGGCTGGTCACCTCGGCGCCGCCCAGCAACTGCACTTCGCTGCCGTCGCCATTGGCCAGCGCCTGCCTGGCCAGGGCGTCGGTCACGCGGCCATCGGGCGCGATGGCATGGATGCGCACGCCTTCGATTTCCAGCCGGTCGGTGGCCGGAAAGTGGCGCAGCTGGTCACCCGAGATGCGCAGCGTCACCTGGCCATCCGGCCCGAAACGGGTGATGGTGAAACCGGTCATGGTGTAGTCGGGCAGCTGACGCACCACCGCCGAGCCCGCCGGCCCCCGGGCCTGGGGTGTGTTCTTGATCAGCCACCAGGTGGCACCGGCCAGCGCCGCCATCAGCAACAGGGGCAGGTACGACGACAGGGCCAGCTGCAGCCGGTACCGCCACGACAGGCCCGCGCGCGGCGGCAGCACCGGCGCTTCGGCCGTGGCCGCACCCAGGTGCACCGCCACTTCGGGCAGATCGGGCAGGTGCAGCTCGCGCGGCGTCGGGTGGTTGCTCATGGGGCGGGGCTCAGCGCCCGTCCAGCGTGCCTTGCTGGGCTGCCAGCAGCGCGGCATAACGCCCGCTGGCCGTCAGCAGCAGGTCGCAAAACTCGCGTGCAGCGCCTTCACCACCCCGGGCCTGGGTGACGTGGTGGGCGCAGGCCTTGGCCTCGGCATGGGCGTTGGCTGGTGCACAGGCAAAACCAGCGCGTGCCAGCAAGGGCAGATCGGGCCAGTCGTCGCCGATCACGGCCACATCGGCCCAGGCGATGCCGCGCGCATCCAGCAGGGGCTGCGCCACGGCCAGCTTGTCGCTGACGCCAAAGTGCGCATCACGCAGGCCCAGATCAGCCACCCGGCGCCGCACCGCCGCCGAATCGCGCCCGGTGATCACGATGGGGGTGATGCCCACCTGGGCCAGCAGCTTCAGGCCATGGCCGTCCAGCACATGGAAGGCCTTGAACACCTCACCCTGCTCGCCAATGAACAGCCGCCCATCGGTGAGCACGCCATCCACATCAAAAATGGCCGCGCGCATGCCCAGCCCCGAGCCCTGCGCCCGCAGCAGCAATTCGGGGGGGAAGTTCAGGGCGCTCATACAACCTTGGCGCGCATCAGGTCGCCGATGGTCAACAGACCTACCAGCTCGCCATTCGCATCCACTACCGTCACCGAAGTGATGCGGTGCTGCTCCATCAACTCGGCCGCAGCCACGGCCAGCGCTTCGGGGCGGATCTGCTTGGGGCTGCGGTGCATCACCTCACCGGCGCTGAGCGTGCGCAAATCGGCGCCACGCTCGACCTGGCGGCGCAGGTCGCCGTCGGTGAAGATGCCCAGCAGCTTTTGCGCGCCATCGACCACCAGGGCGGCGCCCAGGCCCTTGGCCGACATCACCCGCATCATGTCGATGAACGGGGTGTCTGTGGACACGCAGGGCAGGGCGTCGCCCTTGACCATCAGGTCGGCCACATGAACCAGCAGCTTGCGGCCCAGTGCGCCGCCGGGGTGCGAGCGGGCAAAGTCATCGGGCTGAAAGCCCCGGGCATCGAGCAGGGCCACCGCCAGGGCATCACCCATGGCCATTTGCGCCGTGGTGCTGGCGGTGGGGGCCAGGTTGTGCGGGCAGGCTTCTTGGTCAACGCCGGTGTTCACCACATGGTCGGCGTGGCCGGCCAGGGTGGATTGCGGCTTGCCCGTCATGGCCACCAGCGTGATGCCCAGGCGGCGCAGGGCCGGCAGGATGGCGTCGAGCTCGGCGCTTTCGCCGCTGTTGGAGATGGCCAGCACCACGTCACCGGGCTGCACCATGCCCAGGTCACCGTGGCTGGCTTCGGCCGGGTGCACAAAAAAGGCGGGCGTGCCGGTGGAGGCCAGGGTGGCGGCAATCTTGCGGCCCACATGGCCGCTCTTGCCCATGCCCATGACGATGACACGGCCGCGGCAGGCCAGCATGGCGGCCACAGCCTGGGTGAAGCCTTCGCCTTGCCGCTGGGCCAAGGCCAGCAGGGCCTGGGCTTCGATCTCCAGGGTCTGGGCGGCCAGCTCGAGGGCGCGTGCGGGGTTGAAGGGTTGGGCCAACGACATGGTGGGCTGCTGCAGGTAAGAGATCGGGAAGCAGTGCCTGCACTGCCTTAGGATCGGAGGCATCAAGCGGCGATCGCTTGACGAAAACGTCTTCAAGGATTCTAGGCGGGCTGCCCCCCGGCGCCTGCACACACGCTGCGGATGGCCACCACCCTCGAACTTGTCCTGCTGTACCTGGTTGCCGCCGTGCTGGGTGTGGTGGCCTGCCGCATGCTGCGCCTGCCGCCCATGCTGGGCTACCTGGCGGTGGGCGTGCTCATCGGCCCCAATGCCCTGGCCCTGGCCAAGGACACCGCCGGCGTGAAGTACCTGGCCGAGTTCGGCGTGGTGTTTCTGATGTTCGTCATCGGGCTTGAATTCAACCTGCCCAAGCTGCGCAGCATGCGCACCCTGGTGTTCGGGCTGGGCCTGTCGCAGGTGGTGCTCACGGTGCTGGGTGCGGTGCTGGGCAATGCGCTGCTGACCGGCGCGCTGCACTGGCTGGGCCGCGGCTGGGGCCTGAGCTGGCAGGGCGCGGTGGTGCTGGGCTCGGCCATGGCCATGTCGTCCACCGCCATCGTCGTCAAGCTGATGGCCGACCGGCTGGAGCTGGAAAGTGAACACGGCAAACGCGTGATGGGCGTGCTGCTGTTCCAGGATCTGGCCGTGGTGCCGCTGCTGGTGCTGATCCCGGCGCTGGGCGAGAGCGGCGGCGACATGGCCCGTGTGATGGGCGCGGCCTTGTTCAAGGCCACGGTGCTGCTCACGCTGCTGCTGGTGGGCGGGCAGCGGGTGATGCGCTGGTGGCTCACCCTGGTGGCGCGGCGCAAGAGCGAAGAACTCTTTGTGCTGAACCTGCTGCTCATCACCCTGGGCCTGGCCTGGCTGACCGAGCACGCCGGCCTGTCGCTGGCGCTGGGCGCCTTTGTGGCCGGCATGCTGGTGGCCGAAACCGAGTTCAAGCACCAGGTCGAGACCGACATCCGGCCCTTCCACGATGTGCTGCTGGGCCTGTTTTTCATCACCATCGGCATGAAGCTTGATTGGCACCCGGTGCTTGACCACTGGCTGCTGGTGGCCCTGCTCAGCGTGGGCCCGGTGGTGGCCAAGGCCGTGCTGGTGGCAGGCCTGGCGCGGGCCTTCAACGCCACGCCCGGCGTGGCCATCCGCACCGGCCTGTACCTGGCCCAGGCCGGTGAATTCGGCTTTGTGCTGCTGACGCTGGGCGCCGACAACGGCCTGCTGGGCGCGCGCTGGGTGAGCCCGGTGCTGGCCTGCATGGTCATCTCGATGATGGCCACGCCCTTCATCGTGATGGCCTCCAGCCGCATCGTGATGAAGCTGTCGGCCAGCGAATGGCTGCTGCAATCGGTGCAGCTGACCACCATCGCCAAGAAGTCGATCAAGACCGAAGCGCACGTGATCATTGCGGGTTATGGCCGCAGCGGGCAAAACCTGGCCACGCTGCTCGACAAGGAATCCATCCCCTACATGGCGCTCGATCTCGACCCCGACCGTGTGCGCCAGGCTGCCGCCGCCGGCCAGAGCGTGGTGTTTGGCGATGCTGCCCGCCTGCCCAGCCTGATGGCCGCCGGCCTGGCCCGGGCCAGCGCGGTGGTGGTCAGCTACCACGACACGCCGTCGGCCCTGAAGATCCTGCAACTGGTGCGTGAGCACGCGCCCAAGGTGCCGGTGATCGTGCGCACCATCGACGACACCGATTTGGAGCGCCTGCGTGATGCCGGTGCCACCGAGGTGGTGCCCGAAGCCATCGAAGGCAGCCTGATGCTGGCCGCCCAGGCCCTGGTGCTGGTGGGCGTGCCCATGAAGCGTGTGATCCGCCTGACGCGGGACGCTCGTGATGCGCGTTATCACCTGTTGCGCGGTTATTTTCACGGGGCCGACGACGACACCGCCGAAGAACTGGCCCAGGCCCGGCTGGTGAGTGTGACGCTGCCTGCTGCTGCGGCCTGCCTGGGCAAGCCGCTCGCTGATCTGGCCTTTCATGCCACCGGCGTGCAGGTGGTGTCGGTGCGGCGCGCCAATGGCCGGGTGATGGACGCCGCCGACGACCTGGCCCTGGCCCCCGGCGACACCCTGGTGTTGTCGGGCCTGCCCGAACACCTGTCACTGGCCGAAGCCCGCTTGCTCAAAGGTTGACCAACCATGCCCCACCGCCTGTCGTCCGCTGATTTCATCCGTTCGCACATCCGCACCGTGCCCGACTGGCCGGCGGCCGGCGTGCAGTTTCGCGACATCACCCCGCTGCTGCAAAACCCCAAGGTGTTTCGCGTGCTGATAGACGAGTTTGTGCACCGCTACTTTGACACCCGCCCCACCGCCATCGCCGGCCTGGATGCGCGTGGTTTCATCATCGGCGCGGTGGTGGCCTACGAGCTGAACGTGGGCTTCGTGCCCATCCGCAAAAAGGGCAAGCTGCCCTACACCACGGTGGAAGAAAGCTACGAGCTCGAATACGGATCGGCCACGGTCGAGATGCACACCGATGCGGTCAAACCCGGCGACCGTGTGGTGCTGATCGACGACTTGATCGCCACCGGCGGCACCATGATGGCCGGCAAGCGCCTGCTGGAGAAGCTGGGCGCCCAGGTGATCGAAGGCGCCGCCATCGTCGACCTGCCCGAGCTGGGTGGCTCGGCCAAGCTGCGCGCATCAGGCCTGCCGCTGTTCACCCTGGTGGATTTTGCGGGGCATTGAGCCGCCTTCGGGCGGCCTGATCTGGCCGCGTTCATCGGACGTTATTTGCCGATGCAGAACTTGCCAAAAATCTCGCCCAGCAGGTCGTCGGAAGTGAACACACCGGTGATCTCGCTGAGCGCGTCGTGCGCCAGGCGCAGCTCTTCGGCAAACAAATCGAGTGCGGCATCGCTCACGGCCGCGTGCTCGCGCGCGGCGGCCAGGTGCGTGGCCGTGCGGGCCAGCGCCTGCACATGGCGCTTGCGCGCGATGAACACGCCTTCGGTGGCCGCCTGCCAGCCTGCGCGCGCCAGCAGGGCCGCGCGCAAGGCCTGCAGGCCCTGGCCGGTGCGGGCTGAGAGGGTGATCTCACCTTCGCCTGCGCTCACAACACCCGTCGCCTGATCGGCCTTGTTGTGCACATGCAGGATGCGGGTGCTGCCACCTTCGGCCAGGCGCTGGGCGATGGCGGTTTCAGCGGCCTCGTAATCGGGCTGGCCACGGCGGGTCAGGTCGTGCAAGAAGATCACCGCATCGGCCTGGGCAATGGCGTCCCAGCTGCGGCCAATGCCGATGCGCTCGACTTCATCATGCGCCTGGTGGTCATCACGCAGGCCGGCGGTGTCGATGACATGCAGGGGCACGCCTTCGATCTGGATGGTCTGGCTGACCTTGTCGCGCGTGGTGCCAGGGATGTCGGTGACGATGGCCAGCTCGGCCCCTGCCAGGGCATTGAGCAGCGAGCTCTTGCCCACATTGGGCTGGCCGGCCAGCACCACCTGCAGGCCTTCGCGCAGCAGCGCGCCCTGGTGCGCACGGGCCATCACCTGGGCCAGCGTGGCATCGATGGCATCGAGCTGCCCGCGGGCATTGGCCTTTTCCAGAAAGTCGATTTCTTCTTCGGGAAAGTCGAGCGTGGCTTCAACCAGCATGCGCAGGTGCACGATACGCTGGCGCAGCGCGTCGATCTCGTGCGAGAAAGCGCCGCTCAGTGATCGGCCGGCCGAGCGCGCGGCGGCTTCGGTGCTGGCTTCGATCAAGTCGGCCACGGCCTCGGCCTGGGCCAGATCGAGCTTGTCGTTCAAGAAGGCGCGCTGGGTGAACTCGCCCGGCTCAGCCAGGCGCAGGCGCGGCAAGGTGGGTGCGCCGCTGTCACCATCAGGGGCGGCGGCCGCCTCCAGGCAACGCGCCAGCAGCAGTTGCAACACCACCGGGCCGCCATGGGCCTGCAGCTCCAGCACGTCTTCGCCGGTGTAGCTGTGCGGCGCCGGAAACCACAGCGCCAGGCCCTGGTCTATCGCCTGGCCATCGGCGGCCTTGAAGGGCCCGTACACCGCCTGGCGTGGCGGCAGGCTGCGGCCGCACAGGGCCAACACCAGCGGCGCGATGCCGCGGCCCGACACACGCACGATGCCCACCGCACCCCGTCCGGGCGCAGTGGCCACGGCCACGATGGGATCTTGTTGAAGGTGCAATGACACGGGGCCATTGTCGGCCAGCTTGCGCGCCTTGGGGCCCCCGAAGGGGCGTCGCGGCAACAAGCGCTACGCAGGGCGGCTGTATGGCGCGGGGTGGGGCGCTGACGGGCCCGCGTGGGCCTGCCGTGTTGACGCTCCAGGGCCGGTGCTGGGCAGCACCGGTGGTCCCCGCATGATCGGTTCAGACCTGGCCTGAAGGGGCGGCCAGTGCGCTGATGCGATCAATGTCGCCGCAATCGCGGTGCAGCATGAAGCCCCTGCAGCGCAGCCAGGCGGGCGCCGTGTTTACTTCGTCACGCCCAGTTGCTTGTTGATGAACCACTGCTGCGCGATGCCCAGCAGGTTGTTGGTCAACCAGTACAGCACCAGGCCAGCCGGGAAGTAGAAGAACATCACCGAGAACACCAGCGGCATGATCCACATCATCTTGGCCTGCACCGGATCGGGCGGCGTGGGGTTCAGCCAGGTCTGGAACATCGTGGACGCGGTCATCAGCAACGGCAGGATGTACAGCGGATCCTTGGTCGACAGATCGTGGATCCAGCCGATCCAGGGCGCGTTGCGCATTTCAACCGTGGACAGCAGCACCGAATACAGCGCAATGAAGAAAGGCATCTGCACAAAGATGGGCAGGCAACCCCCCAGCGGGTTGACCTTTTCTTCGCGGTAGATGCGCATCATCTCCTGCTGCTGCTGCTGCGGGTTGTCCTTGTAGCGCTCGCGCAGCTCCATCACCTTGGGGTTGATGGCCTTCATCTTGGCCATCGACTTGTAGGCGCTGGCGTTCAGCCAGTAGAAGGCGATCTTGAGCAGCACCACCAGCACCACGATGGCCCAGCCCCAGTTGCCCAGCATGCCGTGCAGCTTGTCGAGCAGCCAGTACAGCGGCTGCGCCAGGATGGTCAGCCAGCCGTAGTCCTTGATCAGATCCAGGCCGGGGGCCAGGGCTTCGAGCTTCTTGCCCTCTTGCGGGCCGGCAAACAGCACGGCCTCGTGCTTGCGCTCGGCGCCGGCGGCCACATCACCCAGCGGCAACACCATGGCCACGCGGTACAGGGCCTGGTTGAAGTTCTCGGGCGTGGCATCGATGCGGTCGATCTTGAACTCGCGCGGGCCCTTGGCATTGACCAGCCAGGCCGACGCAAAGTAGTGCTGCACCATGCCCACCCAGCCGTTGTCGGCCTTCTTCTCGTGCTCGATCTTGGCCTTGTCGATGTTGGCGAACTCGACCTTCTGGAAGTGGCTGTTGTCGGTGTACAGCGCCGGGCCGGTGTAGGCCGTGGGGCCCATGAAGGCGCTGGTGTTGCCATCGACCTTGCCGTCACGGGCCAGCTGCAGGTACAGCTGCGGCGACACCGTGGCACCCGAGTTGTTGCGCAGCGTGTGGCTGACACCCACGGTGTACTGGCCACGCGTGAAGGTGTAGGTCTTGGTCAGCTTGATGCCGTTCACCTCGGGCGATTCAAAGCTCACCGTCAGGGTGTCTTGCCCGTCGCGCAGCGTGCGCTCGCCAGGCACCACGTTCATCACCGTGGTGTGGTTGGGCAGGGCCACGCCGGCCAGATTGCTGATCAGGCCGGTTTGCGCCAGGTACACGCGGTTGGCGTTGCGATCAAACAGCACCACATGCTTGTTGGCGTCTTCCAGCTCGCTGTGCTGGAGCAGCTCCAGGTGGATCAGCTCGCCACCCTTGCTGTCGAAGCTGGCCTTGACCAGATCGGTGCTGATGTCGACCTTCTGCGCCACCAGGGCAGGCGCCGAGGCAGCGGCGGCGGCGGGCGTGCCTGCAGCGGCCGGCACGGCGGCAGCGGCGCCCGATGCGGCGGCAGCCGGGGCCGGACCGGCACTGGCCACGGCCTTGGGCGGCGGCGGGCTGAACATCGACGGATGCCCGTTGTGCTTGTTCCAGGCATCCCAAAGCAGGACGAGCGAGACAGAAAACACCACCCAGAGGATGGTGCGGCGCATGTCGTTCATGGGCGGGTCTTCAGTGAGAACAATCGGGTGAACAGAGGCGGTGGTGCGTCGGGCACGGGGTCGCAACCGCCGTCACACCAGGGATGGCAGCGCAGGATGCGCCGGGTGGCCAGATAAGCCCCTGCTGCGGCGCCATGCTGCTGCAGGGCACCCAGCGCATAGGCCGAGCAGGTGGGCTCAAAACGGCACACATTGCCCAGCCAGGGCTTGAGCACAAGACGGTAGGCCAGCACCGCACCAATCAGGGCGCGTTGCGGCCACTGGCGCCAGGCCAGCCAGGCCGACGCGGGGCGGGCTTGGGGCAGATCAGCCACGGCGCGTGGCCCCCGAAGCAGGGCGGGCAGCCGACACCTGGCCGGCCACCGCACGCGCCAGCAGCCCGGCCAATTCGTCGCGGGCGTCAGCGCGCAATGAATCGGATGCCGGGCTGGTGAACAGCTTCTTGTCGAACGGGCTTTTCAGGCGCAACACCCACAGGCCGGGCGGCAGCTGGCTGCTTTGCGCGTCCATCACCGCTTTCATCTGCCGCTTGAGCAGGTTGCGGGTGACCGCGCGCTTGGCATGCCGCTTGGGCACCACCATGCCCAACCACCAGCCCGTGACCGGTGCTGGCGACGAGTCATCCACAAGCGGTGGGCAACTTGGTGCATCACCTGTGGATAACTCTTTGGACAAGCCTTTTTTGACGGGCTTGGCAGGCAGGCTGGGCCGCGCCGACACGAAATGTGCGGCGAAGTGCGTGCTTCGCGAACGTGGCGGCAAGGCCAGCACACGCTGGAAGTCGGCCGATCGCACGATGCGCCCGACCATGGCTGAAGGTGCCGAGGGCCTCGAACGACAGGCTGGGGCGGTTTCGGGGCAGACGGCGAAAGGCCGGCTGGTTCCGAAAAGGCCTTAGACCTGCGACAGACGCTTGCGGCCCTTGGCGCGGCGTGCAGCGATGACGGCACGACCACCACGGGTCTTCATGCGAACGAGGAAACCGTGCGTGCGGGCGCGGCGGGTCTTGGAAGGCTGATAGGTGCGCTTCATGGTCTTTTCCTTGAGGGGCCCCCTCGGCCAAATACTGGTGATGCGGGTGCAGGTGCTGCACCCCCGCAGTCGGCGCAACTATTGCGCCCGCGTTGGGGAAACCCACTATTAGAGCAAAAACCTCCTTTGTGGTCAAACACTTGCACCACAAACCGTGACCTGGCAGGGGCATTGACCCGACACACAGAACTGTGGATAACCCCGTTTTGATGGCCCTCTGGGGCCTACAATGCGACCGCTCTCAGAACAACTTGTCCACAATGAGCCCTGACCTGTGGCTGCGCGCTTGCGAACGCCTCGCAACCGAATTGCCTGAACAGCAGTACAACACCTGGATCCGTCCTTTGCCGGCCGCCGACATCTCCGATGACGGCGAAGGCGGGGCGGTGGCGTTGGTGCGCGTGCCCAACCGGTTCAAGCTCGACTGGATCCGCTCGCAATACGCCCGGCGAATCGAAGCCCTGCTCACCGAGCTGGCTGGCAAACCCGTGCGCCTGGAGCTGGCCCTGGCCGCCCGCGAGGCCGCACCACCCGCCCGCCCCTTGCCCAGCCAGGGGCCCATGCGTGCGGCCGCGCTGCTCAATGGCCAGGCCATGGGCCACAGCACCAGCGTGCGCCCCAGCAGCCTGGGCCCGTCGGCTGATGGCGCCACCGGCCCCAGCGCCGGGCATTCCTTGCCGCCTTCGGCCAGCAGCCACAAGCTGAACACCGCACTCACCTTTGACACCCTGGTGGCCGGCCGTGCCAACCAGATGGCCCGCACCGCGGCGCTGCACGTGGCCGGCGCGCCAGGGGTCATGTACAACCCGCTGTTCATCTACGGCGGCGTGGGCCTTGGCAAGACCCACCTGATCCACGCCGTGGGCAATGCCCTGCTGCGCGACAAGCCCGATGCCCGCGTGCTGTACCTGCACGCCGAACAGTTCATCAGCGACGTCGTCAAGAACTACCAGCGCAAGACCTTTGACGAACTGAAGGCCAAGTACCACAACCTTGATCTGCTGCTGATCGACGATGTGCAGTTCTTTGCCGGCAAGGACCGCACGCAGGAAGAGTTCTTCAACGCGTTTGAAGCCCTGCTGGCCAAGCGCGCCCACATCATCATGACCAGCGACACCTACCCCAAGGGCCTGGTCGACATCGATGAACGCCTGACCAGCCGCTTTGATGCCGGCCTGACGGTCGCCATCGAGCCCCCCGAGCTGGAAATGCGGGTGGCCATCCTGATCCGCAAGGCCCTGGCCGAAGGCACCGAGATGCCCGAAGACGTGGCGTTTTTTGTGGCCAAGAACGTGCGCGCCAATGTGCGCGAGCTCGAAGGCGCGCTGCGCAAGGTGCTGGCCTACAGCCGCTTCAGCCACAAGGACATCAACATCACCTTGGCCCGTGAGGCCCTGAAAGACCTGCTGTCCATCCAGAACCGGCAGATCTCGGTGGAGAACATCCAAAAAACGGTGGCCGATTTCTACAAGATCAAGATCGCCGACATGTACAGCAAGAAGCGCCCGGCCAGCATTGCCAAGCCGCGCCAGATTGCCATGTACCTGGCCAAGGAAATGACCCAAAAAAGCCTGCCCGAGATCGGCGAGCTGTTTGGCGGCCGCGACCACACCACCGTGCTGCACGCCGTGCGCAAGATCGGTGGTGATCGCACGAAAGACAGCGAACTGAACCAGCAGTTGCACGTGCTGGAGCAAACCCTGAAAGGCTGAACAGGCCTGTTTTTTTCCGTTTTTTCGGCCCTTCGTCAAGGCACAACAATGTGGACAAGTTTTGAACAAGCCCACAGCTGTCCACAGGCCAGGCGCCAATCCGAAAGTTGTTGTTGCTCAACTTGTAAGCTCACGCCGCATCACCCACAGGGTTGAGCCGGTCTTAAACCCTTGAAAAGACAGGCGAAAATGCGGTTGTTCACAAAAATCCCCGCCCCCTACTAGAACTACCAGTTCAAGAGGAAGACATGATTGTTCTTAAAGCGCCGCAGCAAAAATTTCTCGAAGCCCTGCAAAGCGTGGCTGGCATCGTCGAGCGGCGCCACACCTTGCCCATCCTGGCCAATGTGTTGCTGCGCAAGTCGGGCGACGACATCGAGTTCACCACCAGCGATCTGGAGATCCAGGTGCGCACCAGTGCCACGCTGGGTGGTGACGCCGGCAATCTGTCGACCACGGTGGGTGCGCGCAAGCTCATCGACATCCTGCGCACCCTGCCGGGTGACCAGATCGTCACGCTGACGGCGGCGCAAAACAAGCTCACCATCACCGGTGGCAAAAGCCGCTTCACGCTGCAAACGCTGCCGGCCGATGACTTTCCGCTGGTGAACGAGGCGGTCGACTTTGGCCCGGCGTTTTCGGTGCCGCAAAAGGTGTTGAAAGGCCTGATCAACCAGGTGCACTTTGCGATGGCGGTGCACGACATCCGCTACTACCTCAACGGCATCTTGTTTGTGGCCGAAGGCAAGCAGCTGACCCTGGTGGCCACCGACGGCCACCGTCTGGGTCTGGCCCAGGCCCAGCTTGAAAACGATGTGCCCAAGCAAGAGGTCATCCTGCCGCGCAAAACCGTGCTCGAGCTGCAGCGGCTTTTGAAAGACGAAGACACGCCCATCGAAATGCGCTTTGCCGGTAACCAGGCCAAGTTTGCGTTCTCGGGCATGGAGTTCGTGACCAAGCTGGTTGAAGGCAAGTTCCCCGACTACAACCGCGTCATCCCCAAGAACCACAAAAACTCGGTCATCCTGGGCCGTGCCACGTTGCTGGCCAGCCTGCAGCGCGCTGCCATCCTCACCAGCGAGAAGTTCAAGGGTGTGCGCGTCAACATCGAGCCGGGTACCCTGCGCATTGCCAGCAGCAACGCCGAGCAGGAAGAAGCCAAGGAAGAAATCGAGATCGACTACGGTGGCGACACCATCGAGGTGGGTTTCAACGTGACCTACCTGATGGACGTGCTGGCCAACATCAGCCAGGACATGGTCAAGATCGAATTGCAAGACGGCAACGCCAGCGCCTTGATCACCGTGCCCGAGCAGGCCGGGTTCAAGTACGTGGTCATGCCGATGAGGATTTGACGCGAAGCGTCACATCCTCACCGGCATTGATGCCGGTCTGTTGTGCACCCCCTGCCCCCGCCAGGCGGGGGTTCTAGCTTGAAAGACAAGGTCACCGCGGTGGCCTGAAAGACTTCTGATGACTGAGCCCACCCAGCCCCAAGACCCCAGCCAAGGCGTGACCCAGCGCGAGATCCCCTCGGCAGAAGGCCAGGTGGCCTCTACAGGCGCCGAGGCATCGGCCGCCTATGGTGAGGGCAGCATCCAGATCCTGGAAGGCCTGGAGGCCGTGCGCAAGCGCCCGGGCATGTACATCGGCGACACCTCCGATGGCACGGGCCTGCACCACCTGGTGTTCGAGGTGGTCGACAACTCGATCGACGAAGCGCTGGCGGGCCACTGCGACGACATCATCGTCACCATCCACTCCGACAACAGCATCAGCGTCATCGACAACGGCCGGGGCATCCCCACGGGCCTGAAGATGGACGACAAGCACGAGCCCAAGCGCAGTGCCGCCGAGATCGCGCTGACCGAGCTGCACGCCGGCGGCAAGTTCAACCAGAACAGCTACAAGGTGTCGGGCGGCCTGCACGGCGTGGGCGTGAGCTGCGTGAACGCGCTGAGCAAATGGCTGCGCCTGACGGTGCGCCGCGAAGGCAAGGTGCACGCCATCGAGTTTGCCAAGGGCATCCCCGAAGACGGCCTGATCGAAGACCGCGACGGCGTGCCGGTGCGGCCCATGCGCATCACCGGTGACACCGAAAAGCGCGGCACCGAAGTGCACTTTTTGCCCGACGAAACCATCTTCACCAACGTCGATTTTCATTACGACGTGCTGGCCAAGCGCCTGCGCGAGCTGAGCTTTTTGAACAACGGCGTGCGCATCCGCCTGGTGGACGAGCGCAACAACAAGGAAGACGACTTTGCCTTTGCAGGCGGGGTGAAGGGCTTTGTGCAGTTCATCAACACCGGCAAGAAGGTGCTGCACCCCAACATCTTTCATGCGGCGGGCGACAAGCTGAGCGAGCAAGGCACCAACGTGGGCGTTGAAGTGGCCATGCAGTGGAACGACGGCTACAGCGAGAACGTGCTGTGCTTCACCAACAACATCCCCCAGCGTGACGGCGGCACCCACCTGACCGGCCTGCGCGCCGCGATGACCCGCGTCATCAACAAGTACATCGACGACAACGAGCTGGCCAAGAAAGCCAAGGTCGAGATTGCCGGCGACGACATGCGCGAAGGCCTGGCCTGCATCGTCAGCGTGAAGGTGCCCGAGCCCAAGTTCTCAAGCCAGACCAAAGACAAGCTGGTGTCGTCGGAAGTGCGGGGCCCGGTTGAAGAAATCGTGAGCAAGCTGCTGACCGACTGGCTGCTTGAAAACCCGCTGGACGCCAAGATCATCTGCGGCAAGATTGTGGAGGCCGCCCGCGCCCGCGAGGCCGCGCGCAAGGCCCGCGAGATGACCCGCCGCAAGGGTGTGCTGGACGGCATGGGCCTGCCCGGCAAGCTGGCCGATTGCCAGGAAAAAGACCCGTCGCAATGCGAGATGTACATTGTGGAGGGTGACTCGGCCGGTGGCAGCGCCAAGCAGGGCCGCGACCGAAAGTTCCAGGCCATCCTGCCCCTGCGCGGCAAGATCCTGAACGTTGAAAAAGCCCGCTACGAAAAGCTGCTGTCCAGCGATTCGATCGTCACGCTGATCACCGCGCTGGGCACCAGCATTGGCAGCGAAGAGTTCAACATCGACAAGCTGCGCTACCACCGCATCATCATCATGACCGATGCTGACGTGGACGGCGCGCACATCCGCACCCTGCTGCTCACCTTCTTCTATCGCCAGATGCCGGTGCTGGTGGAGCGCGGCCACATCTACATTGCCCAGCCGCCGCTGTACAAGGTGAAGGTGGGCAAGCACGAGCAATACCTGAAAGACGGCCCCGAGCTGAGCACCTTTTTGCTGAAGGTGGCCCTGGACAGCGCCGTGGTGCTGCCCGATGGCCCCACCGGCGCACGCCCCGCGCTGGCCGGCGAGCAACTGCAAGACCTGGCCGGCAAGTACGTGCTGGCCACGCAGGTGGTGGACCGCCTGGGCAACTGGATGGACCTGGACGCCCTGCGCGCCATGGCCAACGGCCTGACGCTGGACCTGGACACCGCCGCCGCCGCCGAAGCCAGCGCCGTGGCCCTGCAGGCCGCCCTGGTGGATGCGCAGGTAGAGGCCCAGTTTGATGCCCGCACCGACAAGCACCTGCTGCGCATCAGCCGCCGCCACCACGGCAACATCAAGAGCAGCGTCATCACCCAAGACTTTGTGCACGGTGCCGATTACGCCGCCTTGAAAGAAGCCGGCATCACCTTCAAGGGCCTGCTGGGCGCCGACGCCGTGGTGCGCCGCGGCGAAGGCGAGCGCATGAAGGAACAAAAGGTTGTCGACTTTCGCGCCGCCATGGCCTGGCTGATGGCCCAGGCCGAACACGCCGTGGGCCGCCAGCGCTACAAGGGCCTGGGCGAAATGAACCCCGAGCAGCTGTGGGAAACCACCATGGACCCCACCGTGCGCCGCCTGCTGAAAGTGCAGATCGACGACGCCATCGAAGCCGACCGCGTGTTCACCATGCTGATGGGCGACGAGGTGGAGCCGCGTCGGGACTTCATTGAGTCGAATGCGCTGCGGGCGGCGAATATTGACGTGTGATCGTGATGGCGCGTGATCGGGCGCTGGAAGCTTGGCTTCAAGGTCAGGTTGGCCAAGCCTACGACGCACTGAAGGCAAATCCGGCACGCGCGGTGTCGGCCCAGGCGTTGCGCGCGAGGTTGGCCGACGAGCACAGCAAGTTGATCGTCGCCCGCACAGCGGCAAGCAGCAGTGAAGTTCCTCGCGAACCGGAATGATCATTCTGGTTGGCGGGCTCCTGCTACTTCAATGGGGTACGGCTGCAGAGGAGCAGGTCAGATTCGGCCCACTTCTGAGAACCTACATCGAGGGGTTCGTAACTCGCTAGTTGTGCCGACTGACCTATTTGGCTGGGTCGGCTGCAACTCAGCGCTACAGTTGTCGCTCGCCAGGAGGCGCTGGGATTCGAAGTGAAAACGGTCGACACGATTCGCGGAAGCGATTGGACCGCGCGAGAGGTGCGGCTGATCGTTGCCGACTACCTTGCGATGCTGGTTAGCGAATTAACTGGCCAGTCCTACAACAAGGCTGCTCGCAGGCGAGCTTTGCTCGAACATCTGCCAGGCCGAAGTGGCGGGTCGATCGAGTTCAAGCACGCCAACATTAGCGCCGTATTGATTGAGTTGGGCTTTCCCTATTTGCGCGGCTACAAGCCTCGGGCGAATTTTCAGCGGTCAGTCTTGGTCGACGAGGTAGCTGCGCAGGTGTCACAGCACGTCATACTCGATGACGCCGCCCTTGCGGCAGTTCAACGGCCGGCTGTCAATGCAGACGTGTTGGACTTCCATCGCGTGAAGACACCTGCCCCGACGCGTGAAATCTCGGCAAAGGAGCCGACAGCCTCATATGAACGGGTCGCCATCAAGCGCGACTACTTGGAGCGAGAGGCTCGGAATAGATCGTTGGGCGTAGCGGGAGAACACTTCGCGTTGGAATTCGAGCGTTGGCGTTTGATTCAGCTCGGCGCGCCGCAGCTTGCCGATCGTGTCGTCCATGCAGCCGAGAAAGAGGGCGATGGTCTGGGGTACGACATTCGCTCGTTCGAGGCCGACGGCAATGATCGCTACATCGAGGTCAAGACGACAAGCTTTGGAGAACGCACACCGTTTTTCGTGTCTGCCAACGAAGTGAAGTTCTCGCGGGAACAGGCGCGACAGTTCCACCTGTATCGGTTGTTCGACTTCAGGGCCGCACCCAGATTGTTCCAACTGGACGGTGCGATTGACCAGCACTGCCATCTGGACGCCACGACCTATCGCGCTTCCTTTGGTTGAATGGCGCAAGGCGAGCGCCAAACGCGCTTCGCGCCAGCGCGCTCTGGTGCCCACCGGCCAGCGCCTGATCCGCAAGCCCACCACCGATGGCACGTATCGTTACGTCAAGTCCTTGGGCTTGTATAAGCTGATCTAGCTAGCGATCAAGCCCAGCGGGCAGCTATGGTTAGACTTCCTCGATGACCACCCCAGCCGCCCCCGATTCCCTCTCCCAACTTTCCAAGCGCTTGGCGCAATTTGCCCAGGCTCGCGATTGGGGTCAGTTTCACTCGCCCAAGAACCTGGCTTCGGCGCTGGTGGTAGAGGCTGGCGAGTTGCTGGAGCCGTTTCAGTGGCTCACCGAGGCGCAAAGCCGCGCCCTGACGGTTGATCAGTTGGCGGCGGTGCAGGATGAGATGGCCGATGTGCTGCTGTACCTGGTGCAGTTGGCCACGGTGCTGGATGTGGATTTGCTGGCGGCGGCCCAAGCCAAGGTGGCGCGCAATGAGTTGCGCTACCCGGCCGACAAGGCGCGGGGCAGTGCGGCCAAGCACAGCGATCTTTAAGGGCCTGCCGCGATGATCATCTACCAGGCCAGCAAGCAGGAGTTTCTGGCGCACGCCTTCACCGATGACATCGAGCATGTCGTGCTGCAGCAGATGCGGCAGGTGGCCCACCGGGGCGAAGGCGCGTCGCAAATGGCGGCCTGGAAGCACTCGCTGATGGAGATGGCCAAGGTGCTCAACGATGACGAGATACCGGCCGATGCCGGTGTGGCCATCGAGTACCAATTGCCGCAAAGCGCCAAGCGCATTGATTTTCTGATCACCGGGCGCGATGCGCAGCGGCAGGCCAAGGTGGTGATCGTTGAGCTCAAGCAGTGGTCCAGCGCGCGCGTCAGCGACAAGGACGGCCTGGTGTGGGCGCACCGGGGCGGCCGCGCGGGCGAAACCGAAGGCCCGCACCCCAGCTACCAGGCCTGGTCGTATGCGGCCTATCTGGAAGACTTCAACACGGCGGTGCAAGGGGGCGACATCCGCCTGCAGCCCTGTGCCTACCTGCATAACTACAAACGTGACGGTCAGATTGATGATCCGCGTTATGAGCCGCACTTGCGCCGTGCGCCCTTGTTTCTGGAGCGCGAGCGCTCGCGTTTGCAGCAGTTCATACGCCAGCATGTGCGCCACGGTGATGGCCGCCAAACGCTGTATGCGATGGAGAACGGGCGCATCAAGCCATCGCGCCAGTTGGGCGATGCCGTGGGTGCGCTGCTGCAGGGCAAGCCCGAGTTTGTGCTGATCGACGACCAGAAGGTGGTGTACGAAACCGCCCTGCACCGCGTGCAGCATGGCAACGGGCGCAAGCAGGTGGTGATCGTGCGGGGTGGCCCGGGCACGGGCAAATCGGTGGTGGCCATCAACCTGCTGGCCACGCTGGTGCAGCAGCGTTTAAACACCTGTTATGTGTCAAAAAATGCCGCGCCGCGTGCGGTGTACGCGGCCAAGCTCACGGGCACGATGAGCAAGACGCGCTTCAACAATTTGTTCAGCGGCTCGGGTGCGTTTGTGGATGGCGAGCCCGATGTGTACGACGCCATCGTGGTGGATGAAGCCCACCGGCTCAATGCCAAAAGCGGCCTGTACCGCAACCTGGGCGAAAACCAGGTCAAAGAGCTGATGCACGCCGCCCGCTGCGCGATCTTTTTTGTGGACGACGACCAGACGGTCACGGTGGACGACATTGGCCAGACCGATCAGCTCAAGCTGTGGGCCGATCGCCTGGGCGCGCAGGTGACTGAGCTGGAGCTGGCCTCGCAGTTTCGGTGCAATGGCAGCGATGGTTACCTGGCCTGGCTGGATGATGTGCTGGATATCCGCGGCACGGCCAACACCATGCTGGATACGCAGGCCTATGATTTTCGGGTGATCGACAGCCCCGCTGAGCTGCATCGCCTGATCGAGCAGAAAAACGCCGCCAACAACCGCTCGCGCGTGGTGGCCGGCTACTGCTGGGCCTGGCCCAGCAAAAAGGATGCACAGGCCTGGGACATCGAGATGCCGGCCTTTGATTACCGCCGCCGTTGGAACCTGACGCAAGACGGCAGCCTGTGGATCATGGCACCCGAATCGGTGGCGCAGGTGGGCTGCATCCACACCTGCCAGGGCCTGGAGCTGGATTACGTGGGCGTGATCATCGGGCCTGACTTGCGGGTTGAAGGTGATCGTGTGCACACCGATGTGTCGCAGCGCGCGCGGTCTGATCAATCGGTGAAGGGCTTGAAGACGCGCATCAAGACCGAAGGTGAGGCCGCCACCGAGCTGGCTGACCGCATCATCAAGAACACCTACCGCACCTTGATGACCCGGGGCATGAAGGGCTGCTTTGTGTACTGCACCGATGCCGCGCTCGCAGCGCGCCTGCGCCAGAGCTTGCAGGCCGCGCCCGTTGCGGCCGTGCCCCATCAACCCGAGGCGGGCACCGCTGTGCCGCCAGGCTTGCCGGTTGCCAACGATTGGCCCTTGCCCGTGCTCACCGCACAAGAGCTGGCCGCAGGCCACCCCGCCCTGCCCGTGGTGGATTTGAAGTTTGCGGCCGGTGCCTTCAGCGAGGCGCAAAGCCTGGCGGATGGCGCCACGGCCTGGGTGCGCCCACCCGATTGGGTTCGGCCCCAGCCGGGCATGTTTGTGGCCAGGGTGGTGGGTGATTCAATGAACCGCCGCATCCCCAACGGCGCCTGGTGCCTGTTCAGGGCCCAGCCGGCCGGCACGCGCAATGGCAAGGTGGTGGTGGTGCAGCACCGGCACATCGATGACCCCGACACCGGTGGCCGCTACACCATCAAGGTTTATCACAGCGACAAAACCGCCAATGAAGACGGCAGCTGGCGCCACCGCCGCATCACGCTCAGCCCCGATTCAGACAACCCCGCCTACCAGGCCATCGTGCTGCAAGATGCTGAAGCTGAAGACCTGCAGGTGGTGGCCGAGTACATCGATACCTTGGGCTGAGCCCTACAGCGGCGCCCGCATGCGCAGCTCGGGCGTGGGGCGCAAGTTGGGCTCGAAGGTCGGTGTCAGCTGCAGTTCAGCGGCCAGTTTTTCAAGCCTGGTCAGCAGGCTTTGCAGGGCGGCGGCTTCGGTGGGGGTCACCGTGCGGTTGCGGCGGCCCATGGCTGGCAAGGGGGGTATCCACTGCGCGTCGTCAATGGCCTGGCGCAAGGGGGTGGTGTAGGCCGCCCAATCGGCGGATTCGGTCAGGTTGCCCAGGGCTTCGCGCAGGGTGTTGACCAGCAGCACCAGGCGCACCCAGCGGTGTTCGTCCCAGGCGGCTGATGGCGTGCCGTCTTCGTTCACGAAGCGCTCGATGAGTGTTTTGGCGGCGGTGGTGCCATAGCGGTAGGCCATGCGCAGGATTTGTTGGCGGGGCATGCCGATGTTCAGGCCTTGTTCAGGGGGCAACAGCATCAGGCGCACGACACGGGTGCGCACATGCGGCATGCGCATGGCCGCGCGGTCGTGCCAGTCCTTGGCGCCGGCCAACAAGGCGGCGGCAAAGCCGAACAGGCGCTCGCCACAGCTGCTGATGCTGCTTGAGGTGCTGCGGGTGTTGCTGCGGGTGGTGCCACCGCCTGATGGTGTTGGCGGGGTGCCGGCTTGCGCGCCGGGGCGCTTGTCGTTGAAGGTGTCGCGCCAGTCGCCCCAGCCTTTGCTGATGTCCCCGGGCAGCCACACGTATTGGCCTTGCATCAGGGGGCCGGGCACCGGCGACGTCTGCATGGTCTGCGGGTTGTATTGGTACTTCTTGCGTTCGCGTTCGTCCAGCCACAGGCCAAAGGTGGGCCAGCGTGGCACGGCTTCGTCAAACAGGTGGATGGGGAAGTTGGACGACAGGCCGCCGTCGGTGAACAGGCAACGGGCCAGCTGGCGTTGGCCGTTGGGCTGGGTGTAGTCGATGGCCCAAAGTGGCACGGCTGCAAGCAGCGCCGGGTAGCTCAGGCTCAGGCGGGCCGCCACCACCAGGGGCATCTCGGCGTCGGGCAGTTCGTAGTAGCAGGCGTGGTCGTCAATGGTCACCGGGTCATGCTTGCCGGCTGGCTGATAACGTTTGCTGACCTTCTTCAGATGGGCCATCACCTGGGGCGGAAAGTACTGGTCCCATTCGTCACAACGAAAGAACAAGCGGGTGGGGTCGTTGATCAGGGGCAGCCGGTAAGGCCGGCCGTGGGTGGTACTGGTGGTGATCATCTGCAGATCGATCGACCGTTGCTCCGCCGGATCGGATGCCTTGCAGTGCACGCCTGCTTCGCCTGGGCGCATGGGGGCACTCCACAAGTCGCCAAAGGTCAGCGGCCTGTCGTGGGCACCAAGCCCGGCGCTGGCCTGGATGCCGTTGTGCAGCCATTCGGTCAGGGCTGGTCGATCTTCGCCTTGCTTGTTGGGGCGCTCCAGCGTGGCGCCTTTGCACAGCCCGAAGTCGTTGTCGATGATGCCCCGGCTGATGTCTTGCCACAGCGCCCAGACTGGGCCCAGCACTGCGCCCAGCAGTGCGCCAGCGATCAGCAGACCGTGGCGCGAGGAGAGGTGAAACTTACAGTCAAGCAAAATGCCCAGGCCATAGCCCGCCCAGCCGCCCAGCGTTAGGCCCCCAACGATGTCTGCTTGAAAGGCCCGGGCCACCTTCCAGCGGTGGTGCCACAGCCTTGGCAAGATCTTGTCCAGGGCGTAGGGTTTGCCGCCCGGCGGTGGAGCCTGGTCGTCATCGGGGCCACCATTGAAGATCTGCCCCCACAGCTTGATCAGGCGCTGGCCGTGCTGGCCGGGCTGAAACAGCGACAGCATGCGGGTGCGGCCGTCGCCCACGTCTTCACCCAATGCGGCGGGCATGCGCCGCAGCACCTCAAAGGCCGCCAGGTGGCTGTTGCGGCGGCCGTACTCGGCGGCGGCCGCCAGCGCTGCGGCCATGGCGCCCACCGATGTACCGCCAATGCTGCGAAAGCGGTACTGGCGGGCCAGCTCCACCACCGCCCAGGGGTACACCACGCCACTGGCCACGCCGCCGGTCATCACCAGATCGCAGAAGCGGTCGTAGGGTGGTTCTTCAGTGGGCGACAGCGGGTCAGGCGCCGGAAACGCGTCGTCCCCTGGCGGGATCTCCTTCATGCCTCGTCCTCGTCGGGCTCGGTCCAAGAGCTGCTCTTGCTGATGCGTTTCAGGGTGTAGAAGCTGGGATAGAACAGGTAGGCGGTGCCCCGGGGCTGGGTAAAGCGCTGCAGGCCGGTGAGGCGCAGGTCGCTCTGGTTCTTCATGGGAATGACGAAGGCGCCGTCGCGCGGGTCATGCGCGCCGATGAGCGGGTCGCGTGCGGTGCCGGGGTCTGCGCTGCCCATGGGCACTCGGTCGGCCCATTGGCCCACCAGGTGTTCAAACTGGTCTTCGATGCTGGCGCAAAAAAAGTGGCCCATCAAGCCCCGGTCACGCTCAGGGATTTCGGGCTGTGTCCAGGCCGGCCCATAGGGCATGCCACGACGCAACACTGCCCGCGTGCGGCCTTGATGGGCCAACTTGTCGGTACGGGGGTTCATGCGGCGGATGTGGCTGCCAAAGGGGCAGGCGTAGCCTTTCTTGTCGTCGAGGTAGTCAAAGTCGTCGTCCGGCTTGGCACCGGGCTTTGCAGCCAAGGGGATGCCCTCGGGTGTGCGACCGCACAGCTTGGCCTTGATGTCGGCGCGCGATGCCCGTAGCGTGCTGGCCTGCAGTTGCACAAAGGATTCGAAGCGGTTCACGTCCTGCTGAATCTGGTGCAACACACCAAAGCTGCCGTCTCGGAAGAAGTCACGCAGGGGCTGGGGCCAGACACGCTTGTCGGGGCCGGTGATCCAGGGGTTGGCGCCGCAGTCTTGCTCGTAACCCAGCACAAACTCACCCACGGCGTGGTCCGCTTGCGGCTTGTCGTTGGTGGAGCCGGTGTCCTTGGCCCATTCACGAACGGCCACGCGGGCCAGGCCATCGCGAAAACCGAAATGCGCCCATTGGGCCTTGCCGTCGTCCGGGGACGGTTTGACGTCAGGCGGCCTGGGCAGCCTGCAGGCCAGCGGCAGCAACCTGAATTTCAAGCCGTGCTGGGTGGCCAGCTTGCAGATGGCGGCAACACGGCTGTTGAGGCTGGCCTGGTCTGCCGCATGCACCGTCACCACGGCATCGGCAAACGTGAACTCAAACGGATCGCCTTCGCCCGCTGGCGGGCTGGCGCCCGTTGCGCCCAGGTGGCCGGGCGCGCGCATGGCCGCCCCTGCCGTGAAGGCCGGCGCCTTGTAGGCCAGGCAGGCCAGCACATGCTCGGGCACGTCCAAGGCCTTGAGGCCCGGGCGTGTCAGTCCCAGGCTGATCTGAAGCCTTTTGTGCTCGCTCCCGGCCAGTGTGGGGCCGTGGTGCTTCAGGAACTCAATCAGAAACCCAATACCGCCAGCCCGCGTTGGAAGCTGGAGCACCATGTGCTGGGCGCACTGCCACTGGCCGGCCCACCGGACGATTTGCTGCAAGCCAGCAAAGGGCTCCCTGTGTTGCCGGGGCTTCATGGCCGATTGCTTTCGTCGCGCATGATCTGGGCAGCCTCGCTGCGTGGATAGGCCGAGAACAGGTAGCCCATGGTGGGCGGCCGGTTGTAGCGCATCAGGTGCGCAATGAAGTCGGCCGGGTATTGGTCAACAGGCAAAGGGGGCGGGTCTTCGATGCACTGAAACAAGACGTTGAAGAGATCCGCCACTTTCAGCGCAAAGTGCTGGATGTAGGCATCAAACGGGCCGTCGTACACCGTGTGCAGCACCAGCGCGGTCTCGTTCTCGATCAGCTCGAACCATGCGAAATGCACATGGCGGGCGCGCCGCAGCGCCTCTTCGATGTGGGGGGCGCCTGCTCGGATGAAGTCGCGCGCACGCTGGGCACTGTCGGTGACGGGCGCTTTCAGGCGCATGACCACGTTCAGGGTGGATTGCACCCGGCTGCGCTCATGCCTGTGGGTCAGCGGGTAGCTGGTGCAGTTGAAGCCCCAGCGCTTTTTCAGGCCGATGACCTGGCCGTTGTTGGGATCGAGCTTTTCAGCCACGCCGTGCAGGCTCATCACATGACGCACGATTTCAATGACAAGCGGCCAGGCCAGCTCTTTGCCCAGGCAGCCGTGTTTGCCATTGCCGCCGCGTGCGGGGTTGGGTTGGTCGTAAAGGCCCCAGATCAGCGGGTCGTCGTCCTGCGTCGTGCGCTGGGCTGTGCCGCCGCCCAGCGCCAGCAGCACCTCCACAGGGCCAGACGGACCGCTCAATTTGACGCGTGGCAAGAACGGAATCGGCGGGTTGGCCGCCAGCAGGGGCGCGATCAGGTCTCGCCAGCCTGCGTAGTCACGGGTTCTTGCGGTGGTCTTGTCCTTGGGATTCGCTGCCAGGGCCAGCGCCTTTTGCCAGAGGGCGCCTGGTTGGCCTGCAGCCGCCCCCAGGCTCTTGAACAAGGCTTTCACGGCAATGCAGGCTGCAGCCTGCACATTGCCCACGGTGCCCACAATGGTGCCCACTGCCAGCACGGCGCGCTGCTCGCCGTTGAGCTGGCCATCGCTCGTGCCCAACATCTTGAGTACCGGTTTGAGGCCCTTGGGCAGATCGTCGTCACGGGTGCCTTTGAGGGCATCTTGGTCATCGTTGGCGTAGGCCTCGATCAAGGCGCTGGTGCGTGTCATCAGGGCGCCTGCGGCTGCCTTGGCCAACGGGATCGCCGTGGGGTCGGTGGTGAAGTGGCGGCCCAAAACCTGGTAGACGAGGGCCAGGTAGCCCGACCGCGCAGCCGCTTCGATGCGCAGGTAGTCGCTCATTGAATAGCCGTAGAGCTTCTGGCAGAAGCGCAGAGCTGCCTGCTCGGCGAAAGCGGCCACGTCGATCTCGGGTGCCCGCAGGGCGGTGATGACTGCCGCTCGGCACGACCGGAAGGCCAGTTGGTGAATCATGGGCCGCGAGCGCGGAAAGCAGGCCCCATATTCTTTGACCTGCGCGGTGTGGGCCGCCGCTGTGGGGTCGAGCGCCAGCATGAAGTTGCCGCCGCCCAACTCGGTGTAGGGCCTGTTGGAGTAGGTCTGGCCATCGTCGCGCAAGATGGCCTCGATCTGGGCGCGTTCGGTGACCAGCAGCACTTCCTTGTGCCCGGGATCAGGCGCGGGGTGCGCCACCATGGGGCCCAGCGCGGGGTCATCACGCGGTGCGCTGTCGCGGCTGGGGATCTTCAGTTGTCCCGGTTTGGGCTGGGCTTGCTTGTTGATCAGATCGAACAACTGCTGACGGTAGTCGTCGTCGCTGATCCAGTCGAGCAATTGGTTGTTGGCCTTGAACGGCTTATTCGTGATGTCGAGCAAGCTCAAGTCGGGTTGGGGGATGGGATTTCGCTTGGCCATGGTCGTCATCCGATTTCAAGGTTGGGGGTCGTCAAGCCAACGCCGAACATAACAGCCTGGCTGCGCGCACATCATGCGTGGCCAGCCCTTCTGTCCAGCGCGAGGCCAGTGGTGCCAACAAGCGCCTGGCTTGCTCGCGGCGGCCGTCGTCGGCCCACAGGCGGGCCAACGATGTGGCACTGCGCAGGGCAAAGCCCAGGCGGTGCTGGCGGGTGGCCAGGGCGTAGCTGCGCTTGAACCACTGCTCGGCGTCTTCGCGCGGGCCGCGCAGCAGCACCAGCTCGCCTTGCAGGCGCAGCAGCTCGGCCTGCATCTGCCGCTCGCCAAAGCGCTCGACGATGGCCAGGCCTTCGGTGACGCTGGCCTGCGCGGCATCCAGGCGGCCTGCACGCATGCAGCCTTCGGCTTGCAAGGCCAGGCACAGCGGCTGCGACACCTTGGCGCCGGTGGACAGCCACAGGGCATAACCGGCCTGGGTTTCGGCGATGCCGGTTTCAAACTGGTCTTGCCGGCACAGCAGGTGGCCGCGCATGCAACGGGCAATGGCCAGCCACACCGGAAACACGTTTTCTTCGCACAGCTGGATGCACTGCGCCACCCGTGCCAGTGCGGCCTCGGTGTCGCCGCGCAGCAGCTCGATGCTGACGGCGTAGGACATGGCCACGGCCTGGTTGAACTTGTGTTCGGATTCAGAGGCGATGTCGACCGCGCGGTTGATGCGTGCCAGTGCGGCATCGGGCTGGCCCAGCTCCCAGAGTCCCCATGACGAATAGGCCATGCACATCACGCCGGGGTCTTGAATGCCGAACTGCGGGTGCATGGCCGGCGTGTACAGCGCCAGGGCGGCGTCCATCTCGCGCATCGTGGCGCGCAGCCGGCCCTGGTGAAAAAGCGTGCAGGCCAGGCCCCAGTGGGCATGCAGGCGCTGCTTGATGTCGCCCGTGGCGGCGGCGATGTCGGCGGCGCGCCGGCCGTGCTCCAGGGCGGGCTCAAAATCGGCGCGCATGAAGCGGTAGGCCTCCAGGCCCATCTCCACCTTGAAGCGGTCGGTGTCGTCGCCCACCTGCTCGCACAGGCGCTTGGCGTCGGTGTAGGCCTTGAGCACGGATTCGGCGCCATAGCCTTCGGTGGCGATCAGGCGCGAGGCCAGCAGCAGTTGCAGCTTCAGGGCCTTGCGGTCGCGCTCGGGGCCGGGGGGCAGATGGGGCAGCACGGCCAGGGCCTGGCGCAGGTGGCTGATGGCCTCGACTTCGGCCGAGCGCGCGGCGGCCTTGCCGGCGGCCCGCTGCCATTGCACCAGGGCCTGCGCGTGCAGCCCGGCCTCGGTCTGGTGCAAGGCCAGCAACTCGGGGCGTTGTTCACCCAGCTCGGCCCAGCGGCCTTCCAGCAGCTCGACCACGCGGGCATGCAAGGCCAGGCGGTCACGCACCCACAAGGAGCCATAGGCCACGTCGCGGATCAGTGCGTGCTTGAACGAGTAGGCGCCGCTGGATTCGCGCCGCACCAGCTGCGAGCGCAGCAGCTCGTCCACCCGGTTTTGCAGGGTCTGGCTGTCTTGCACCGTGCCGCTGACATCCAGCAGGGCCGACAGCATGTCCAGTTGGAACTCGCGGCCCAGCACGGCTGCCACCTGCGCCACCGGGCGGGCGCGGCCCAGGCTGTCCAGGCGGGCCATCAGCAGATCGTGCAGTGAGGCGGGCACGGCCTGCAGCCCGCCCTGGCTGGCCTGAAACCCCTTGACGCCCAGCTCCAGCGCCAGGCGGGCGGCTTGCTCCAGGAACAGCGGCACACCGTCGCCGCGTTCGGCCAGTTGCCGCAATTGGGCCGGCGGCAGGCTGGCAGCCTGGAACACATGGTGCACCAGGGCCATGGCGGCATCGGGGCCCAGGCCGTGCAAGGTGAGGTGCTGCGTGGCTGCCAGGGGCCGGCCACCCAGGCTGATCTCGGTGCGCGAGGTGATGACGATGAGCAGCGCCGGGCCCGTCTGGCGCTGCGCCAGGTGTTCAACAAACTCGCGCAGCGATGGATCCACCCAGTGCCAGTCTTCGACCATCACGCAGCAGGGCTGGTCACCGGCAAAGTTGCCAAACCAGCCCAGCAGCAGGTCGAGCAGGCGGCGCCGGGGCCCGCCGGTGGGCGCGGCGGCCTGGGGGCTGGCGGGCGGCGGTGTGGCAATGCCCAGCAGCTGGGCCAGCAGGGTCAGGGGCTCGGTCTGGCGGGCCGACATGGGCAGGGCAGCGGCCAGCTTCAGCAGGCTGGTGCGCGGGTTGTCCTGCGGGCGGATGTCAAGCCAGCGGCGAATGGCCTCGGCCAGCGTGAGGTAAGGGCTGGCGCTGGCATCGGGCCGGCAGCGGCATTCGAGCACCCGCACGCCATTGGCCACCAGCTGGCGACGAAACTCCTGGATCAGGCGCGATTTGCCCATGCCGGCGTCACCCTGCACGCCCATCACCTGGCAGGCCTGGTTGGACGCCTGCTGCCAGGCCGTGTGCAGCCGCTGCAGCTCGGTGTCGCGGCCGAACAGCGGGGCTGTCGGGGTGTCCGGGGTGGACAGCGGTGGGGCGCTGTCCTGGCGCAGGCCACGCGCCAGGTAATAGTCTTCGGCCGAGTCGATGCCCTTGAGCACCGGGCGGTGGGCCAGGGCTTGCAGCTCAATCTGCTGGCCCACCAGTTTGCTGGTGGCCTCGGACATCAGCACGGTGCCGGGCTCGGCGGCCTGTTGCAGCCGGGCGGCCAGGTGGATGGACAGGCCCACGGGTTGCCTGGCCATCACCGCCACGGGGCCGGTGGCGATGCCCACGCGCACCGACGCGCCCATGTCGGCCACCGCGCGGGTGAGGGCGAGCCCGGCTTCGACCGCCCGCAAGGCGGCGTTCTCCAGGGCCTTGGGGTGGCCAAAGTAGCACATGACGCCGTCGCTGCCCTGCGGGTCATTGGCCTGTCCGCCGTGCTGGCGGATCAGGGCCTGGCAGCGCCGGTGCAGCAGGGCCAGGCGCTCGGCGTAGGCTTCGTCGCCCAGCTGCTGCAGCAAGGAGGTGGAGCCCACCAGATCGAATGACAGGCTGGTGACCTGGCGCCGCAGCACGGGCGCCGCCGGGTGCACAAAGCGGATGTCGGGATCGCCATACAAGCGTGCCTGGTACGGCTGGGGCGCGGCGCGCTGGTGCAGACTGCGCACGGCTTGGCCGCAGGTGTCGCCGGCGCGCAGGTGGGCCAGCAGCTGGTTGACGCCATCCGGGCTGAAGGCGCCGCCTGGCGACAGGCACAGCACACCTGCGCCGGTGTCCAGGGCGGCCTCCAGGCTGCCGGTGGCTTGCGGGCAGGCGGCCAGCAGCAGTCGCGGGGTGTTGTCGAGCCGCACCTGCGTGAGCAGTTCGGCCAGCGACAGGCCATCGAGCACCAGCACCTGCGCGCGGGCCAGCTGCTGCCGGGCCCAGGCCTGTGACAGCTCGGCCAGCGGCACCGGGTTGGGCAGCCCGGCCAGGGCGGCCTGGCTGCCCTGCAGCACCAGCACGTCCAGCTCGTCACTGAGCACGGGCTGGGGCGGTGGGGGTGTTTCGCGGCGGCTGAGCAACTGGCGGCCCAGCGCAAAGCGCATGGCCAGTGTGCAGTCGCCCAGGTCGAGCGCTTCCCAGGGCAGGGCGTCCAGTGCTGATTCGTATTGGATGTGCAGGCTGCGCGGCGGGCTGCTGGCCAAGCGGGCGGCCAGCTCGGGGCCCAGCAGTTGCTCGGCCGACGGCTGTGACGCGGCGTGCAGCGCCAGTTCGGCGGGCCGACGGCTGCGCCAAGACAGCCTGCGGCCATCGCCCAGGCTGAACTCCAGCTGATCGCCCTCCTGGCGCGCGTTCAGCGTCCAGGCTGGCAGGTGTTCCTGCTCCAAAGAACCCCCCCCTGTTGGCCAAGCCTGCGCCATGGGGCGACACGCATTGGCTGCACTTTGTGCATGCTTTTCTTAACACTAACGTAAATGTGCCAAAACGTACAGTACGCGCTGAAGCGGTGTCCGCAGGGGCGATGACTGGCCAGCACCAGTCGGTGGTGAAATGGCCGCCTGAACGGAGAGATCACTTGTCATGAGCACCGCAGCACCCATTCCCGCCGACAACTGGTTTGCCCGCATGCAGCGTGGCGAGGTGCCGCCGCCGCCGGTGGCCGGCCTGTTGGGCGAGGTGATCCGGGCCGTGGACGTTCAGGCCGGCACCTTGCAGGCCGATTACCTGGCCGACGAGCGCTTTGCCAACCCCGCTGGGGGTGTGCAGGGCGGCATGCTGGGGGCGATGCTGGATGCGCTGACGGCGGGGCTGGTGGATGCCACCTTGCAGCCTGGTGAGGTGGTGGCCACGCTCAGCCTGAACCTGCAGTTCATGGGCCCGGCGCGCCCGGGTGCCTTGCAGGGGCGCGCGTGGCTGGGCAAGCGCGGGCGCGAGGTGTGCTTTGTGCACGCCGAGCTGCAGCAGGCCGGCAAGGTGGTGGCCGGTGCGCAGGCGGTGTGCAAGATCCTGCGGGCGCCAGGCTGACGCGGCGGCTCAGGCCTCGGGCGGGCGGGTGCTTTGGAACGACAACAGGCACCAGCCGGTGCCATGGGCGCACCACACCGCGCTGGCCAGTGAGCGGGCCTGCTGGGGCGGCTGGCCCTCGCGCTGAAACTGCAGCGACAAGCAGCCGGTGAGCAGCACGGCGTCGCCCAGTTCGATCACCTGCTCGGGATCAAAGTGCACACGGTCAAAGCGCGGGCCGGTGCGCACGTACTGCAGGTAGGCCTCGCGGCCATGGCAGGCGCCGGTGGCGTGCACATAGCGCAGGCGCTCGTCCAACAGACCGGCCAGCGCGCTCAGGTCGCGGGCCTGCAGCGCCGCGGCGCGGGCCTGCTCGGCTGCCAGCGCGGGATGGGTTGCGGTCATCGGAAGCCCCTGTTGCACCAGCTCAGTCGTCGGTGATGGTGTTGCGCAGCACGCCCACGGCGTCCACCTCGATCTCGATCACGTCACCGGGTTTCATGAAGATGGGCGGGTTGCGCTTGTTGCCGATGCCGCCGGGTGTGCCGGTGACGATCACGTCGCCGGCCTGCAGCGGGATGAAGCTGGAGATGTAGGCGATCTGGCGCGGGATGCTGTGGATCATCATGTCGGTGGTGGCGCGCTGCATCTCCTGGCCGTTCAGGCGGGTGGTCAGCGTCATCACTTGGCCGGGTGCGATCTCGTCGGCGGTCACCATCCAGGGGCCGAAGCCGCCTGTGCGGTAGAAGTTCTTGCCCGGTGTCCACTGCGAGGTGGCCAGTTGCCAGTCGCGCACGCTGCCATCGTTGTAGCAGCTGTAGCCGGCGATGTGCTGCCAGGCGTCGGCCTCGCTGATGCGGCGCCCGCCGCGGCCGATGACCACCGCGATCTCGCCTTCGTAGTCCAGCCGCTCGGATTCGCGTGGCCGCACGATGGCCTGGCCGTGGCCCACCTGTGAATCGGTCATGCGCAGGAACAGCGCCGGGCTCTCGGTGACGGTGCGGCCGGTTTCGCGCACATGCTCGCCGTAGTTCAGGCCGATGCAGACGATCTTGTCGGGGTTGGGGATCACCGGCAGCAGGGTCAAGTCGGCCAGCGCGTGGTCGGGCTGGCGGCCGACCACCGCTGCTGCCGCCTCGGCCAGGGCGTTGGCGGCCAGCAGGTCACGCAGGCTGGCATAACGGCCATTGAGCGCGTCCACCAGATCGATCACGCCACCGTCGACAACGGCGCCAAAGCGGGCCAGGCCGCCATGCTCAAAGCTCAGCAATTTCATGGTGTTTCAGTCCAGCTTGATGCCGGCGCGCTTGATGGCGTCACCCCACAGGGTGTTGTCTTCTTTCAGGAAGGCGGTGAAGGCATCGGGTGTCATGGCCTTGAGTTCTCCACCATACGATTGCCACTTTTCGATCAGCGAGGGGTTTTGCACGGCGGCCTTCTGCATGGCGGCGGCCAGCTTGTCGACGATGGGCTTGGGCGTGCCAGCCGGCGCAAACAGGCCGATCCAGGCAGTGGGGCTGTAGTTGGCCAGGCCCACCTCGGCAAAGGTGGGCACATCCGGGAAGCGCGGGTGGCGCGTCTTGCCAGTGAGCGCCAGCACCTTGAGATTGCCGGCCCGTACGCCGCCGATGGCCGCCGGCAGTGCGTCGAACATCAGCTGCACCTGCTGGCCGCCCATCAGGTCGACATAGGGGCTGGTGGTGGCATAGGGAACGAAGCGCATCTTCACCCCTGCGCCGGCCGCGAACCATTCACCGGCCAGGTGCGAATAGCTGCCCACGCCCGATGTGGAGGCCAGCAGCGCGTTCGGATCGGCCTTGACGCGGCTGATCACGTCCTTGGCCGTGGCCTCCTTGATGGCGCCGTTGGCGATCAGCGCCGTGTTGAGCAGGCCCACGATGCTGATGGGGGCGAAATCCTTGTCGTGCTTGTACGGCACCTTGCTGTACAGATGCGGCACCACCGACATCGAGGTGGTCGAGCCCATCACCAGGGTGTAGCCATCGGGCGCGGCGCCGGCGCCAGCGGCCATGCCGATCATGGTGGAGGCGCCGGGCTTGTTCTCGACCACCACGGCCTGGCCCAGCACCTTGCTCAGCTCGGCCGCGATCTCGCGTGTGTTGGTATCGGGGCCGGTGCCCGGCGGGAAGGGCGCGATGATGCGCAGCGGCTTGCTGGGGTAGTCCTGCGCCTGGGCCATGGCCGGGTGGCTCAGGGCTGTGCCCAGCACGGCCACTGCCGCACACAAGACGGCCCGGCGGGCGGTATGAACAGGGATCGCTGGGTCAAGAGTGGTCATGCGGGTCTCCGCGAGAAGGTCAGGAGGGGCACAGTCGCTGCCGATGCCCGGCGTGCTGGCGCATTCTCAAAAAACCAACTAATAATCACAATACGAGAAAACGATCATTTGTTGCCATCGATTGGCTGGCATAAGAATGGGTTGTTCTCATATCTGTGTGGAGCATTCCATGACCAATCCTCTCGCCGGGCCGCAAGCCCTGGTGTTCAGCCATGTGGGCTTTTATGTCCGTGACATCGAGCGCATGGCGCGCTTCTACCGGGACACCATGGGCTTTTTCGAAACCGACCGCGGCCTGCTGGGCACGGTGCAGCTGGTCTTCTTCAGCCGTGATCCAGGGGAGCACCACCAGATCGTGCTGGCCTCGGGCAGGCCCGAGACGCTGGGTTTCAACCTGATCAACCAGATCTCGCTGCGCGTGCCCGATCTGGCCACGCTGCGGGTGGTGCGCGACCGTGCGGCCGCCGATGACGGCGTGACCGAACTGGTGACGGCCACGCATGGCAACGCCATCTCGATCTATTTCCGCGACCCTGAAGGCAACCGCCTGGAGGTGTTCCTGGACACGCCCTGGTACTGCGAACAGCCGCTGCGCGAGACGATCGACATCGACCGGCCCGACGAGCAGGTGATGGCCCAGGCCGAGGCCCTGGCGCGCAGCCGCCCGCGCTTTCGCAGCCGTGCGCAGTGGCGCAGCGAGATGGAGCAACTGATGGGCTACCGTCGATGAGCGCCGCCATGGGTGCCGACGAAGGGCGGCAGGTGGACGTGGCCATCATCGGCGGCGGGCCCGCTGGTGTCACGCTGGCCAACCTGCTGGGCCAGCGGGGCCTGTCGGTGGCCATCTTCGAGCGTGATGCCGAGATCTTTGCGCTGCCCCGGGCCATCCATTTTGATGGCGAAGTGATGCGGGTGTTCGAGACGGCCGGCCTGCGTGCCGAGGTCGAGGCCGTGTCACGCCCTGGCCTCAAGGGCGTGCACTTCGTGAACGCGGCCGGCAACACGCTGATGATCCGCGCCGGCACGGCCGAGCGCGGCCCGCACGGTTGCGCCAACAACCACTACTTTCACCAGCCCGAGCTGGAGGCCGTGCTGCGTCGCGGCTTGCAGCGGTTTGAGCAGGTGCGGCTGTTCACGCGGCACGAGGTGAGCACGGTCGAGCCCGGCAGCGCCGGTGGTGCCCGGCTGCAGGTGCAGGACATGGCGTGCGGCCAGGCCCAGGCCTGGCAGGCCCGCTGGGTGGTGGGCTGCGACGGCGCGCGCTCGCTGATGCGCAAGCTGCTGGGCGCATCGATGGCCGACCTGGGCCTGCATCAGCCCTGGCTGGTGTTTGACGTGATCCTCAACGGGCAGGTGCCGGGCCTGCCCGACCACACTGTGCAGTACTGCGACCCGGTCCGGCCGATGACCTACTGCCATGTCACGGGCCAGCGCCGCCGCTGGGAGATCATGCTGCTGCCCGGCGACGATCCGGTTGACATGGTGCGCCCCGAGCGCATCTGGTCGCTGGTGTCGCGCTGGATCCGCCCCGAGCAGGCGCACATCGAGCGCGCCACGATCTACACCTTTCACTCGGTCATCGCCCAGGGTTGGCGCAACGGCCCGCTGTTGCTGGCCGGTGATGCCGCGCACCAGACGCCGCCGTTTCTGGGCCAGGGCCTGTGCGCGGGCATCCGCGACGTGGCCAACCTGGCCTGGAAGCTCGACGCCATCGCGCAGGGCCGGGCCACTGAGGCACTGCTGGACAGCTACGAGCCCGAGCGCTCACCGCATGTGCATGCCTTCATCGACCTGGCGGTGAAGCTGGGCGCCATCATCCAGACCACCGACCCGCAGGCGGCCCGCGAGCGTGACGCGCGCTTCAACGCGGGCGCGCCCGAGATCTTCGAGTTTCCGGCGCCCCGGCTGGGGCCAGGCGTGTGGCGCGGTGAGCGCGCGCCGGTGGCCCAGGTGTTCGGCCAACCCTTGCTGGCCGACGGCCGCGCGCTGGATGCCGTGGTGGGCCAGCGCTGGGCGTTGATCGCCCAGCCGGCGCTGCTGGCGGCGATGGGAGAATCGGCCCGGCGCTGGTGCCAGTGGCTGGATGTGGCCTTGGTGCCGGCCGACGGTGCGGCGCTGCAAGACTGGCTGACCGCCAACCCGGCCGCGGGTGTGCTGCTGCGGCCTGACCGCTATGTGGCGGGCCTGGTGGCCGATGCGGCCGGCCTGGTGCCGCTGTTTGAAGCCCTGCCCGGCCTGCTGGCACCGACCACCCTTCCAGGATGACCGACAAGTCCGATTCCAGTCTCGCCCGCATGTTGGCCGTGCTCGATCTGTTCGACGAGCAGCGGCTGTCGCTCACCGTGGACGTCATCGTCGATGCGCTGCAGGTGTCGCAACCCACAGCCTACCGCTATGTGCGTCTGCTGACTGAATCGGGTCTGCTGCAACGCCAGGGTGATGCGCAGTACGGGCTGGGCCCACGGGTCATCGTGCTGGATCACCTGATCCGCCGTTCTGACCCCGTCCTGGCCCATGCCCTGCCCTGGATGAAAGAGCTGGTGGCCAGCACGGGCCTCGATTGCGTGGCCTCCACGCTGTACGGTGACCAGATGCTCGACATCCACCGCGAAAGCAGTGTCGAGCCGGCGCAACTCAGTTATGGCCGGGGCCGGCTGCGGCCCTTGTTCCTGGGCGCTGCGCCCAAGGCGGCCCTGTCGCACCTGCCACCGGCCGCGCTGCGGCGCCTGTTTGACCAGCACCTGGCTGAGGTGGCGGCGGCCGGTCTGCCCACCGACTGGCCGGCGTTCCGGCGGCGTTATGCGGCCATTCGCAAGGCCGGGGTGTATTTTTCAAACGGCGAGTTGGAGCCCACGCTGGCGGCGGTGGCCGCGCCGCTGATCCGCGAAGACGGCCGTGTGGCGGGTGCCTTGTCGCTGGTGACCACGGTGCAGCGCATGGCGGTGCTCGATTCAGGCAAACTGGCCCAGCTGGTGATGCGTGCGGCCAATGAGGTCAGCGCGCGTCTGCAAGCGCCTGCCAGCGTCCCGTCCTGACCCGAAGTACATCCCATGACGACCCTCGCCTTCACCTCGTGCAGCGATCCGCTGGACGCCCCCACCCAACCCGTGTGGGACGCCATCGCCGATGCCAAGCCCGACCACCTGGTGCTGCTGGGCGACCAGATCTACATGGACTACAGCATCCTGGGGGTGGGCACGCACAACCCGGGCATCGGCAAGCCGGCCAAGTACGACAACCTGAAGTTCGCCACCGAGATGCACCGGCGCTACGCCGCGCAGTGGCAGATCATGATGAACAGCCGCCTGCTCAAGTTGCCGGGGCTGCAGATCCACGGCATCTGGGACGACCACGACTTCGCCTGGAACAACAGTTTTGGCAACGCGGGCAGCAACGACACCCATGGCCCCGGCACCCACGCCGATCCGGTGCCTTGCGACAAGCAGCGCATTGCACGCCGGCTGATGCGCGATTTCTTCGAGGCCCTGGCCACGCGGGCGGCCAGTTACCCGGCCAACCCGGTGCAAAGTGATGGGCTGCTGCCCCAGGAAGACCTGAGCCGGCCCATGGTGTGCAGCGGCACCCGGCACACGCCGGCCATCGATGTGGCCCCGGGTGTGCGGCTGTTGCTCACCGACGGCCGCAGTTTTCGCACGGCCCGTGGTGTGCCGGGCGCCACGGCCCTGGGCCAGGCGCAATGGGCCTGGATCGCCAGCCAGCTGGCGCCGGGCCAGGTCACGCTGCTGACCAACGGCACCACGCTGACGCAGGGCGCCGAGCAGCTGGCCCATTTTGACGATTACACGCGCCTGCTCGCGCTGGCAGCCCAGCAGCAAGCCCGCATCCTGTGCCTGACCGGCGATGTGCACGACATCGCCTGGCACCACCACAACAGCCGTGTGTACGAGGCCGTGGCCAGCGGCGCGGCGCGCCCCACGGCGGGCCTGGAAGGCGCTTTTGGCCTGCTGCAGATCAGCGAGGCCAGCGTGGCGGTGCGCCTGGTGGCCAACGACAAACACCCGATCGAACGGGTGCTCGATCGGGCGACCTGGGTGGCCCAGCCCTGAGCGGGCGGGCCGGGCGGCGGCCGGTGGGCCGCCTGGCGCTCAGTGCGCGGTCTTGGCAGCGGTGCCGGCCGTGGCCTGCAGGGGGTACAGGCCGGGGTTCAGCTCATTGAGCTTCTGGCCGGTTTCGGTGTTGCCCACCAGGGTGCCGTTGCGGCGCGCTTCGGCCAGCTCGGCCTTCACCTGCTCGCGGCTGATGGCCGGGGCAGCGGGCTTGGCCGGGTACAGGCCGGGGTTCAGCTCGTTGAGCTTCTGGCCGGTCTCCACGTTGCCGATCACATCACCATTGCGGCGGGCTTCGGCCAGCTCGGCACGGGCCTGCTCGCGGGTCTTGGTGGCGGCGGCGGGCTTGGCCGGGTACAGGCTGGGGTACAGCTCGTTGAGCTTCTGGTTGGTTTCGGGGTTGCCGATCACATCGCCGGTGCGGCGGGCTTCGGCCAGCTCGGCGCGGGCGTCGGCGCGGCTGCGGCCGCTGTCGGCGGCGATGGCGCTGGTGGATGCGGCGATGGCCAGGGTGATCAGGGCGGCCGAGGTGATGAAACGGGTGTTCATGATGCAAGTCCTTTCAAGACTGATTTCAATGGGGTGAGGCGGCTTTTGTGGGGATTCACGCAGTCGGGTCACCGGGCCTGGCGGCTGACAGCTTGTTTTGTCTGTCGCCATGGGATGAACTCTATAATTTCGCTTTGAGAAGAAAAACAGCATTGGCAGCAAGTCTTTATTGCTGAAACGGCAACAAAAAGGCCCAACCATGGATCGCTTGCAGTCGATGCGCGTGTTTCGCCGGGTGGTGGATGAAGGCAGTTTTGCCGCAGCCGCCCGCGCGCTGGATCTGTCGCCCGCCGTGGTCACCCGCCTGGTGGCCGATCTGGAAACCCACCTGGGCACACGCCTGCTGCAGCGCACCACCCGCCATGTGGCCGTGACCGATGCGGGCGCGGCCTATGTGCAGCGGCTGCGTGCCATCCTGTCCGAGATCGACGAGGCCGAGGCCAGCGTCAGCGAGCACACCCGGGAGCTGGCCGGCACGCTGCACATCTGGGCGCCGCCGGTGCTGGCCACCTACCTGCTGGGGCCCTTGATTGCCGGGTTTCGGCGGCTGCATCCGCGCATCCGCTTTGAGGTGACCGCCGATCCGCTGGAAACCCCCGCGATCGAGGACCACGACATCACGTTGATGACCACCGACGAAGGTTTTGACGCCGACATCGTGGCGCGCAAGCTGCTGGACATGGAGGCCCTGCTGGTGGCCTCGCCCGATTACCTGGCCCGCATGGGCACGCCGCAGCAGCCGCAGGACCTGTCGCACCACGAGTGCCTGCGCCTGCGCCGACCGGGCCTGCAACCGCATGTCTGGCGCCTCAGGCGCGCCGGCCCGCAAGGTGACGAGGTGGTGGACGTGCCGGTAGAGCCCGTGCTGTGGACCAACCACAACGAAACCCTGGTACGCGCAGCGCTCGATGGGGCCGGCATTGCCAGCACCACCCAGGCCATTGCCGCGCACGCCCTGGCCCGGGGTGAACTGGTGCGCGTGCTGGCGCCCTGGATCGCCGGCCGGCCTTCGGTGTATGCAGCCTTGCCCAGCCGACAGTTCATGCCGCGCCGGGTGCAGGCGTTTCTCGACTACCTGACGGCGCAGACCCGTGCTGCAGTGTTGGATCTGCAGGCCCGTGGTTTCCCCGTATGAGCGTCGCCGCAGGGCATGTGAACATCCCGAGGTTTTGCGATCACTCTCCTGGAGACCTTGATGACGCTTGTTCGATTTTCGGCAGTGGCCCTGGCGGCCGCTTTCCTGGCCGCGCCGCTGATGGCGCAAGAGCTGCGTGTGCAGTGCTACTCCGACGGCAACGAGTGCGAAGTCACCGGTGACATCGCCAAGCGTTTTGAGGCCGCCAACGCCGGCACCAAGATCATCATCGACAAGGTGCCCTACAAGGCCGTGGTTGAGCAGCTGCCGGTGCAACTGGCCGCCGGTGAAGGCCCCGACATCGCCCGCGTCACCGACCTGGGCGGCCTCAACAAGTACTACCTCGATCTCACGCCCCACCTCAGCGCCGCCCGCGCCAAGGCCTGGGCCGACAACTTCTCGTCCACGCTGCCGTGGTTCCGCAACGGCGCGGCCGACAAGGGCATTTATGGCCTGATGTCGCAGCTCACCGTCACCGGCGCCTACGTCAACAAGACGCTGTTCGAGCAGGCCAAGGTGCCGATGCCCGCCGCCGGCGCCAGCTGGGACGACTGGATGGCCGCCGCCGACAAGGTGGCCAAGGCCACCAAAGTGCCGTTTGCCATGGCCATGGACCGCAGCGGCCACCGCTTTGCGCCGTTGGCCGTGGCCTATGGCGCCAAGATCTTCGACGCCAACGGCACGCCCGTGGTGGATGCCGGTTACCAGGCTGCCGCCAAGAAGTTCGTCGATTGGCACAAGGCCGGCCTGATGCCCAAGGAGGTGTGGGGCGGCGTGGGTGGCTCGCAGTACCGCGATGCCTTTGAAGAATTCGCCAATGGCCGCGTGGTGGTGTATTACTCGGGCTCGTGGCAGCTCAAGCGCATGGACACCCAGGTGACCAAGGCCTTCGATTGGGCCGTGGCCCCGGCGCCCTGCGGCCCGGCAGCCTGCACCGCCATGCCCGGTGGCGCGGCCTTTGTGGGCCTCAAGCGCACCAAGCAGCCGGCGCTGGTGGCCAAGTTCCTCGATTTCCTGTCTGAGGATGGCAACTACCGCGAGCTGATGGCCAAGACCGAGAACATCCCGGCCAGCCTGTCGGTGGCCAAGGCGGGTGTCACCTACAACGTGTCGGCCATGGCCAAGGCCGGTCTCAATGCCTTTGTGGCCGATGTGCCCAAGATCGCCAAGGCCAACTTTGACCTGCAGGGCTATCGCCTGAACCGCGCGGTCTTCCTGCCCACGGCCCAGCGCCTGGGCCAGGCCGTGGCCGGCGAGATGAGCACCGAAGACGCGCTCAAGCGCCTGGCCAGCGACATGGACGAACAGGTCAAGGCCGCCAGCAAATGAGTGTCAACCATCCGGGCGCGGTGCCACGTGCCCAGGCGCGCCGCGCCACGCCCTGGTGGTTTTTGACACCCAACCTGGTGATCATGGGGCTGTTCACCTTCCTGCCGATCACCATCAATTTTTATTACGCCTTCACCGGCGGCGTGGCGCTGTATCCGCAGGACCGGCCCTTTGTGGGCCTTGAAAACCTGGCCACGCTGCTCGATTGCGGCAACCACTTTGATCCGTCCACCTGCCGGCGCGATTTGTTCTGGCGCGCGGTGTGGAACACCGCCAAGCTGTCGGTGTTTCAGGTGTCACTGATGGTGCTGTTTGCGCTGATCACCGCCCTGGTGCTCAACCGCAAGATCATCGGCCGGGGCTTTTGGCGCGGCGTGTTTTTTTACCCCGTGCTGCTGTCGCCGGTGGTGGTGGCCCTGGTCTGGAAGTGGATCCTGCAGCGCGAGGGCCTGCTCAATGCCGCCGTGGCCGGCCTGGGTGGCACGCCCACGCTGTGGCTGGGTGAGCCTGGCTCGGCGTTCTTCTGGGTGGTGTTCGTCAGCATCTGGGCGCACCTGGGTTTCTACACCTTGATCCTGCTGGCGGGCCTGCAGGCCATTCCGGCCGATCTGTACGAGGCCGCCCAGATGGACCGCGCCTCGCCCTGGCGCACGCTGTCGCGCATCACCTTGCCGCTCTTGATGCCCAACCTGCTGGTGGTCATGGTGCTGGCGGCTATCCGCGCCGTGCAAACCTTTGACGAGGTGTTTGTGCTCACCGGCGGCGGGCCGGGCTCGGCCACCACCTTCATCGTGCAGTTCATCTACCAGACGGGCTTTCAAGAGCAGGTGCGGCTGTATGGCCTGGCCGCGGCCGGATCACTGCTGCTGGCCTTGGCCCTGGTGGCGCTCACCCTGGTGCAGTTGCGCGCCAGCCGCGCGGCCGAGGCCGGGGAGCGCGCACGATGAAAGCCCTGGCATTTCTCACCCGCACCCGGGGTCGCCACCGCCTGGATTGGACCGACTGGCTCAGCTACGCCTACCTGGTGCTGGGCCTGTTCTTGATGTTCGGGCCGGTGCTGTGGCTCACCATGTCGTCGTTCAAGACCGAGGCCGCGCTCAGCGAGTTTCCGCCCCGCCTGCTGCCTTATGGCCAGAAGGTGGTGGCCGTGCCGGGCGAAGAGGGCCTGAAGCCGGTGTTCAAGGTCAAGCTGCCCGATGGCAGCGTGCGTGAGCTGCCCGAGATCCGCCGCATCGGCCTGATGGCCACGCATGTGGATCCGGCCAAGCCCGACGAGCCCATCCGCGTGCGCCTGGAAGACCGCGAGCCGGTGCGTGAGTTCAAGCTGGCCACTGAAAACTACACCGATCTGCTGGGCAAGTTCAAGTTTGGCCTGTACCTGTGGAACTCGCTGTTCATCACCGTGGTGGCCACGGCACTCACCCTGCTGTTCAACTCGATGGCCGCGTTTGCGCTGTCCAAGTACCGCTTCAAGGGCCGCAATGCGGTGTTCCTGCTGGTGATTGGCACGCTGATGGTGCCGCCGGCCATCGTGCTGGTGCCCAACTTTCTGGTCATCAGCGAGCTGGGCTTGCTCAACAGCCTGTGGGGTGTGATCTGGCCGGCGGTGGCCACGCCCACCGGGGTGTTCCTGCTGCGGCAATACATGCTCACCATCCCCGACGAGCTGCTCGACGCCGCCCGCATGGACCACGCCAGCGAGTGGCGCATCTACTGGCGCATCGTGATGCCGCTGTCGGCGCCTGCGCTGGCGGTGCTGGCCATCTTCTCGGTGATGTGGCGCTGGAACGATTTTCTGTGGCCGCTGATCGTGCTGTCGCGCTCTGAGCAGTTCACGCTGCAACTGGCGCTCAACTCCTTCCAGGGTGATCTGGTCACGCAGTGGAACTACCTGCTGGCCATGACGGTGATCACGCTGCTGCCGGTCACGCTGGTGTTTGCCTTCCTGCAAAAGTACATCACCCAGGGCATTGCCAGCGCGGGTGTGAAATGAAGTCAATCGAGAGTAGGTGCCCATGGCCTCGTTGAGCCTGAAGCAAGTCGTCAAGGATTTCGGCCCGACGCGGGTGATCCATGGCGTGGACCTGACCGTCGACAAGGGCGAGTTCACCGTGTTCGTGGGCCCCTCGGGTTGCGGCAAAAGCACGCTGCTGCGCCTGATCTGCGGCCTCGAAGACGCCAGCAGCGGCGACATCGAGATCGACGGCCAGCGCGTCAACCACCTGCGTGCGGCCGACCGCGAGCTGGCCATGGTGTTCCAGTCGTATGCGCTGTACCCGCACATGACGGTGTTCCAGAACATGGCCTTCGGGCTCGAGAACATCGGCATGGCGCGCGCCGAGATCGAGCGCCGCGTGAATGACGCCGCTGCCCTGCTGCGCCTGGATACCCTGCTGCAGCGCCGGCCCACGCAGTTGTCGGGCGGCCAGCGCCAGCGCGTGGCCATTGGCCGCGCCATCGTGCGCGAGCCCAAGATCTTTCTGTTTGACGAGCCGCTGTCCAACCTGGATGCCGAGCTGCGCGTGTCGATGCGCGGCGAGATCACCAGCCTGCACCGGCGCCTGTCGGCCACGATGATCTACGTCACCCACGATCAGGTCGAGGCCATGACCATGGCCGACAAGATCGTGGTGCTGCGCGCCGGCCGCATCGAGCAGGTGGGCTCGCCGCTGCACCTGTACAACCACCCGGCCAACCGTTTTGTGGCGGGCTTCATCGGCTCGCCGCAGATGAACTTCATCGATGCCCAGGCAGGTGATGCCGGCACGGTGGCCCTGCCCTTTGGTGGCAGCCTGACCGTGCCGCATCGCGCGTCGACCGGCCAGGCGGTGGTGCTGGGTGTGCGCCCCGAGCACCTGAGTCTGCAGGCCGCGCCAGGCGCGCTGGCCTTGCCGCTCGAGGTAAGCCAGGTCGAGCAACTGGGCGGCCTGTCGCTGATCTACGGCCAGTTGCCCCAGGGCGCCGGCCGCGTCACGGTGCAGGTGGCCGGCCAGGTGGGCGTGCAACTGGGTGAGCGCCTGACGGTGTTTGCCCAGCCCGCCACCTGCCATGTGTTCGCCGCCGACGAAGCCGGCCTGGCGCTGAGTGCCTGACCGCCTGAACGCCTCATCGCGCTGCGGCGCCCCCATCCCAAGCGATTCCTGTCATGACCCCTTTGCGCGAAGCCGCCCTGCTTGAACACACACCGGGCCGCGTGTCGCTGGCCCTGGCCGGCGGTTGGCAGGCCCGTGTTGAACTGCTGCCCGGCGGTGTGGGCCGCTACAGCCTGCTGCCCCCCGATGGCCGCCGCGAGCCCCGCACCTGGGCGCTGGATCCTTCGGGGCAGTTTCCGGTGCAGGGCCTGCCGCGCGAAGGCCTGTTTGAGCCCGACGCCAGCGCCAGCTTCACGCACGAAGGCGCGCACATCATGCTGGCCGGTGCGCTGCTGCGCGCCCGCATCACGCTGGCGCCCTCGCTGACGGTGACCTGGGAACAAGCCCTGCCCGATGGCCGCTGGGTGCTGGCCTGCGGTGACCGTGACAGTTATGCACTGGCCACATCGGCCCGCACCGGGCAGATCAACCACTGGCAGGTGCGTGATGCGCACGACCGCTACTTTGGCCTGGGTGACAAGACCGGCCCGGTCAACCTGCAGGGCCGCCGCTTGCGCACCCGCCAAGTGGATGCACTGGGCTACGACGCGCAGACGGGTGATCCGCTGTACAAGCAATGGCCTTTCCTGCTGAACCACCGCGCCGACACCGCCACGGCCTGCGGCATCTACTACGACACCCTGGCCGAATGCACCTTTGACCTGGGCGCCGAGCACGACAACTACCACGGCCGTTACCGGGCCACCGAGATCGCCGACGGCGACCTGGATATGTACGTGTTCGCCGGCCCCACGCTGGATGCCGCGCTGGCGCGCTTTGTGGCGGCCATTGGCGGCACGGCCTTGCCGCCGCGCTGGTCATTGGGTTACGCCAACACGGCGATGGCCCTGGCCGATCACCCCGATGCCCAGCAGCGCATCCGGGGCTTTTTGGCGCAGGCCGAGGCCGAGCAGTTTCCGATGTCGAGCTTTCACTTCGGATCGGGCTACACCAGCCGGGGCAAGCAGCGTTATGTGTTCACCTGGAACCGCGACAAGTTCCCCGATCCGCCAGGCCTGCTGGGTGCCTTTGCGCAGGCCGGTGTGCGCACCGTGGCCAACATCAAGCCCTGCCTGCTGAACGACCACCCGGCTTATGCGGGCCTGCAGGCCAGTGGTGCCTTCGTGCGTGACGACAACGGCCCCTGCCTGGAGCAGTTTTGGGACGGCTGGGGCGCGCACCTGGATTTCACCCGCACGGCCGATGCCCAGTGGTGGCAGCAGCAGTTCAGGCAGCAGGTGCTGGATGTGGGCATCGACGCCGGCTGGAACGACAACAACGAATACGAGATCTGGGGCGACCAAGCCCGCGCCAACGGTTTTGGCCACAGCCTGCCGCTGCCGCGCTCACGCGCCTTGCAGGCCCTGCTGATGACGCGCGCCACCTTTGATGAGCAGGCGCGTGCCAAGCCCGACGAGCGCGTCTACACCATCACCCGCGGCGGGCCCCCGGGCTTGCAGCGTTATGCCCAAACCTGGACGGGCGACAACACCACTAGCTGGCACACCCTGCGCTGGAACCAGCGCATGGCCCTGACCATGGGCTTGTCGGGCCTGTTCAATGTGGGCCACGACATTGGCGGCTTTGACGGCCCGGTGCCCGATGCCGAACTGCTCACACGCTGGACTCAGGCCTGCTGCCTGGTGCCCCGCATGATCATGAACAGCTGGAAGGCCGACGGCAGCGTCAATTCGCCCTGGCTGCACCCTGAAGCCACCGCGCCCATCCGCCAGGCCATCGCGCTGCGCCTGAAGCTCATGCCCTATCTGTACACCCAGATGTGGCGCGCCAGCACCCAGCACCGCCCGGTGTTGCGCCCCACCTTCTTCGATTTCGGCCACGACGCACAAACCTGGCACGACAGCGACGAGATGATGGTGGGCCCCGATCTGCTGGTGGCCCCGGTGTTCGAGCCCGGTGCCCGCCAGCGCCGCCTGTACCTGCCGCAGCACGCCGGCGGCTGGTACGACTGGGCCACGGGCGCGCACCATGCCGGCGGCCAATGGATCACCGTGGAGGCCCCACTGCAAGGCCCCGGCAGCCTGCCCCTGTTTGTGCGCGGCGGCGCGGTGCTGCCCACCACCGATGCCAACGATGACCTGGCCAAAACCGAAGAGCCCAGCCGCGCCCTGCTGTGGTTCCCCGCCCCCGGTGATGCCGCCCCCGAGGTGACCTGGCTGTACGAAGACGACGGCCTGCAGCCCGACCCCTCAGCCACCCACCATGTTCTGCACCAGCTGAGCACCCGCAGCGATGCCGGGCAACTGCATCTGCACCTGCGCAGCCAGGGCCAATGGGCACTGCCCTATGCGCAGGTGCGCATTCAACTGCCAGCCGGTGAAGCGCGGGCCATCAGCCTGCAGTCGGATCACCCGGCGGTGGCCTTGGTGAAGTGATGCCCTGGGTGGCTGCCTGGCTCGGTGGCGGCCGCTCAAGCTGCCAGGCGCTGGCAGCAGGCTGAAAGCCCAGCGAGCGATAGATGCCCAGCGCGTGCTCGGCGGGGTTGGCCACGATGACCAGTTGTTGCAGGTGCATGTGCGCAAACGCGAATTCAACCGTGGCACTCACCAACGCAGTGCACAGGCCGCGACGTTGCCAGGCGGGGTGCGTGCTGACGTATTGAAACCGGCCCAGGCCAGGCCGCGCGGGATCTCTGAACAAGCCACAGGTGGCGGCCAGTGTTGGCGACATTGAATCCCGGGCCACCATGCCAAACCAATGGCCCAGGCCGGCCGCCTGCATGGCGGCATAGCGCGACATTTGCCGCTCGGCAAACTGCCGGTAGCCAGCGATCTCGTAACGTACGGCATCCACCGCCACCTGCTGCGCAACGATGGCTTGTTGATGCTGGTTCACATCCAGAACATGCCATGCAAAGCCTTCGGGCATCCGCGCGGCGGGCACCCTTGGCTGATGGGCGCTGAGTGTCAGCACGGCCGTCTGTTGAAGTTCAAAGCCGGCGTCGGCAAAGTCAGGCGGCAGTGCCAAAGGGCCGGCTAGGTCAACGCCGAAGGTCATGTGCCGAGACTGGGGCTGGTGCGCCGTGATGGCTCGCTCAAACGCTGCTTGCCATCGCGCCAAATCACCGTTTTGTGGCGCTTGCCTGAAGATCAGAAAGTTGCCCCACCAGTAGCTGGGATTGGTGGGTGTGCGCACCGCCACGTGGTCGTCGCAGGTGTGCACCAAGCCATCAAAGCGTGCAAAGATCAGATCAGTTTGCCAGCCGAGCGAGAGGTCTGAGGCCAGGGTCACGGTGGGGCTCCGGATGCGTCACCAGAAGATCATGTACTTTCGGAAAGCTCCGCGATCATTGGGGATGCGCAAGATCTGAAATATGCGCTCCAGGTAGATCAGACAACGCTCGCGGGCTTCGGTGTCTTCCAGGTAGAAGGCTTCGACGGTGCTGTCCATCTGTTCAATCACCCAAACATCTGTGGGGTGGGCCGTCACGCCGTCGATCAGGCGGTCAAGCAGTGCGTTCATCAGCGGCTCCAGCCTGCGTCGCTCTTCGGCTGCGGGCTCACCGGGCAAATCCAGGAACTTCTGCTCGGCGCGGAGCGCTTTCAGCCGTGACAAACTCTCGTCGTTGATTGCCAGAGGCAAGGGTTCAGTGGCGCTGGCCATGACGCCATAGCCTATGCCCATTGTGGTCAGAAAGGCTGCTGAGAGGAGTCGGCGCTTCACTTCGGGTGTCAGTGGACGGCGTTGGAGGGGAGCTTGGGGTATGTGTTCGGCCCGCTCGGTCAATCCGCCAAGCCCAACCGCAGCCGCATCTGCTCAGCATAGCGCCGCTCGCCCACCCGCGCGTGCGCCAGTGCGGTTTGCGCGGCCGCGCGCAGGGCGTGGCAGCTGGTGGCCTGGGGCAGCTTGTCGGCCTGGTGGTCGGCGTCGGTCTGGGTTTGTTGGTAGGCCTGCTGCAGCCGTGCATAACGCGCTGTGGACGCGGCCGGCCAACCCGCGCGCGCGCCCAGCTTGATGCCGATGCCAAAGTCGACCAGGCTGTCGCCGTGGTCGGCCAGCACCTGGGCCAGGCGGCTGCAGGTTTGTTGCACATTGCTGTCGTGAATGCGTTCGGCCGCGCAGTGGCGCACCGCGGCCAGGTAACTGGGCACGGCCAAGGAGGCCTGCAACTGCAGCACGCTGGTGGCTGCATGCATGGCGTGAGGCACGGGCCAATCGGGCGGGATGGCCGACAGGGCCAGGTCGGCCAGGCGCACTTCGCGCTGCAGCGATGTTGTGGCCAGCGAGGCGCGGTGCAGGGCCTCGGCGACACCCCCCTGGTCGCCCCGCGCTTCGGCCTGGATGGCCACGGCCAGCCAGGGCACGGCATTGCCGGCATCCAGCCGGGCCATCTGGCCGGTGCTCAATTGGCTGCAATGGCCGGTGCGCGGCGGCGTGCCACCCCGGCCGCAGGCTTGCAAGGCGAAGGCATAAACGGTGGGGTCCAGGGTTTGGCGGGCCGTTGCGGCCAGTTCGTCTTTTTGGTCCAGGGCCAGTTGGGCGGCGGCGCGTGTGGCGGCGTCGGGGCTGGCCAGCATCAGGCGGTACAGGGCTTCGCCGGCTTGCTGGGCTTGTTGCTGCGCCAGGGCAGCCAGCGCCTTGGCCTGCTCGCTGCCTTCGGGGGCCGTGCCCAGGTGGCAGACCTCCACCGTGCCAGGGCGGGGTGCGGGCGTGACGGGCCAGCGCGCGGTGGGGTCAGCGGGCCCGATATCAGCCCTGGATGCTGGGGCCGACGGCACGGCCGCTGTGTCAGGGGGTGTCACCGCTGCGTGGGGAGCACTGGACGAGGCAGCCGCTGGGCCTGTAACGCCGGCCCCACCCGCAGCCGGTGGCGCATGGTCGTTGACCAGCCAGCCGGCGCTGGCCGCGCAAAGGGCCAGTACGGTGGCCGTCAGCGCCTGGCGGCGTGTCATGGCGCGGGAGGCTTGAGCTCGGTGGCCTGCGACCACACCGCCCACCAGCCGCCTTCATGGCGTTCGTACAGGTCGGTGTGCCAGCAGCTCAATGCGCGACCGGATGGAAAGACCAGGCCGGCCAGGTAGCGCACGGCCGCCATGTCGGCGCTTGATCGCACGCTCATCTGCGTGATGCCCCACGCACTGTAGAAGGGCGCAGCGGCGATGGCGTCGATGTAGGCCTGCCGGGTGAACACCTTGCCTGCCGGCGTGATCAGTTGGTAATGAGGGGCGTGCAGGCGCTCAAGGGTGGGCAGGTCACGCTCAACCAGGGCGTGGGTGCGCTGGGCCTCCAGCGCTGCAAAGAAGGCCTCGTCGCCCGGCATGGATCAAGTGGCCTCGGGATCGTGGCAGCACACGCAGATCTTGTTGCCATCCAGATCGCGGAAGTAGGCGCCGTAATAGTGCGGGTGGTAGTGCGGCCGCAGGCCAGGGGCACCTTCGTCCTGCGCGCCGTGCTGCAGGGCGGCGGCGTGGGCATCACGCACGGCCTGGCGGTTGGGGGCCAGCAGGGCCACCATCTGGCCGTTGCCGGCGGTGGCGGCCTGCTCGTTGAAGGGCAGGCACACGATGAGCAGCGGGCGCGACGCAGCGGGCGACACCCAGGCGGCCATGCCTTGCTCCAGGCTGCTGAACTTGAGCAGCAAGCCCAGGTGCACCAGCACGGCTTCGTAAAAGCGGATGGCGCGTGGCAGGTGGTTGGTGCCCAGGCACAGGTGCGAAATCATGGTGACCCTTGTTGGTGGATGTGCCCACTTTGCCAGAGGCGCGCCACGCCTGCGGGCTTCCTTATGCTTTCCTGATGCGGTGCGGAGGACAAACGCGGCTCCTCAACAACGAACAGGCTGCGTATGTGGTCACAGTGGTTTGCGAACGGGCTCATTCAGGCCCTCTTCTGGACAGTGGGCACCGGGGTGCTGGGCGCGGCCCTGCTTTGGGCGCTGGGCATGGTGCGCTACATCGCCAATGACAAGGTGGGCGTGGTCGAGAAGCTCTGGAGTTTCGGCGGATCGGTGCAGCAGGGCCTGCTGGCGCTGCATGGCGAGGCGGGTTTCCAGCCAGAGCTCAGGCGGGGTGGCTTTCACTTTTTTGCACCGCTGCAGTACCGGGTGCACGTGCACCCCATGGTCTCGGTGACGCAGGGCAAACTGGCCTATGTGTTTGCCCGCGACGGCCACGATTTGCCGGCCGGCCAAACCCTGGCCAGCAATGCCAAGGTGGGCAATTTTCTGGATGCGCGGGGCTTTCTGGCCGGCGGTGGGCAAAAGGGCCCGCAGCGCAAGGTGCTGCGTGAAGGCACGCACATCATCAATCCGGCCCTGTTTGTGGTGATGACCGAAGACGCCACCTATGCCTTGAGCATGGACGCTCAGGAGGCGGATTACTACGAACGCATGCGCCAGGTGCTGGATGAGCGCCAGGCCTTCAGCCCGGTGGTCATCCAGTCGGCCCGGGGCGAACATGATTCAGACCAGTTGGCCATCGTGACGGTGCAGGACGGCCCGGCCTTGGCCCGTGATGACCTGTTGGCCCCTGATGTGGGTGATGCCCACAACTCATACCAGGAGCCCGAGGCCTTCTTGCAGGCCGGAGGCCGGCGTGGCCGCCAGGAGCGCGTGCTGGTGGAAGGCACCTACTACATCAACCGTCTGTTTGCCACGGTCGAGTTCATCGCCAAGACGGTGATCCCGGTGGGCTTTGTGGGCGTGGTGGTGTCGTACACCGGCCGCGCGGGCGACGATTTGTCGGGCCAGGGTTACAGCCACGGCGAGCTGGTGGCCCAGGGTTGCAAGGGCGTGTGGGAGCAGGCCCTGATGCCCGGCAAGTACGCCTTCAACACCTACGCCGGCAAGATCGAGCTGGTGCCCACCACCAACTTCGTGCTGATGTGGCAATCGGGTGCCAGCGGCAGCAGCTTTGACAGCAACCTGCGCGAGATCACGCTGATCACCAAGGATGCCTTCGAGCCGCAGTTGCCGCTGTCGGTGGTGGTGCACATCGATTACCGCAAGGCGCCCATGGTGGTGCAACGCTTTGGCAATGTGAAGCAATTGGTTGAGCAGACGCTGGACCCGATGGTGTCGTCGTACTTCAAGAACGTGTCGCAGACGCGCACCTTCATCGAGCTGATCCAGTCGCGCGCCGAGCTGCAGGCCAATGCCTCGGTGGACATGCGCCAGCGCTTTTTGGCGTATTCGCTGGAGTTTCAGGAGGTGCTGATCGGCACGCCGCGCCCGCAGCCGGGTGACGACAAGATCGAGAGCATCATGGGCCAGTTGCGTGACCGGCAGATTGCCCGCGAGCAGGTCGAAACCTTTGCGCAAAAGCAGATTGCAGCCGACAAGCAGCGCGAGCTGAACGAGGCCGAAAAGCGCGCCCAGAAGCAATCGGAGCTGACGGCCTCGCTGGTGGACATCTCGATCAAGGAGAACCTGGGCGCGGCCAACGTGAAGGCCGCCGAGAAGCGCCGCCAGGAGATCGAGGCGCTGGCCCAGGCCGAGCGCTTCAGGCAGGAGAGCGAGGGCGCGGGCCGGGCATCGGCCATTCGCAGCGTGGGTGAGGCCGAAGGTGCGGCCATTGCGGCCCGCTCACAGGCCCTGGAGGGCGAAGGCGCCGACCGCCAGCTGATGCAGACGGTGATGCTGCGCCTGGCCGAGGCCTTTGAAACCGCCAAGGTGCCCCTTGTGCCGCAGATCCAGCTGGGTGGCGGCGGCGGGGCCGGTGACCAGAACGCGCTGGCCACGCTGATGGGCGTGATGAGCGCGCTGCGCGGGCGCGAACTGCTGACCGGGCCATCGGCCCGGACCGGTGATCAGAAGGCTTGAACAGCCGGATCGCTGGCCGTGGGGCCGGCATCGGCCATCGCGCCTTCCCAGTAGTTGCAGCAGGTGAGCGCCACCTTGCTCGGGGCAGGTGGGAAGGCCTCGGCCACCACCAGCACAACGGCTGCCGCGACGGCCACCAGGATGCAGGCGGCGCCCAGGGCGCTGGCGATGCGGTCGGCGCGGCGGGTTTGCAGGGGTGTGATCTGGGCAGTGGTCATGGCGTTCTCCAGGTGGTTGCGGCTTGCCTGCCGGGTACTGCTGCAGACAAGGCCAGTGTCTGGCGACATGGCCACGGCGACGGGTGACGCAATCACCCCTGCCCTGTGATGTATTCACCTTGCCCGCTCGGGCAAGGCAGGCTGATCAGGCACCCACGCCCATGGCGCGCTGCAGCGCCGCGCGGGTTTGCAGCTCGCTGTTCAACGAGGACTCCAGCGGCGAACGGCACAGGCCGGCGTGTTCGTAGTACAGGTTTTCATACAGCACGCCGGCCGTCGGAAACGCCTCGAGCACGGCGTCGAGCGCCGGGCCGGGTTCGATCTCGGCCAGCTGCCGTGTGAGGCTGCGCACCACCTGCTGGTATTGGTGGGCGTCGCCCGCCCGAGGCGAGGCCTCGAGGCGGTGCAGCAGTTCGGCCAATGCAATGGCCGTCTTGATGGGGCCGGAAAGGGGCATGGTCTGTTGCATGGTGTCGCTCCTGGGGCCAGGCAGGCGGCCCGCTCACCTGAACATGGTGGCGGTGTTGCCGCTTACAAGGCCCTGCGGGCGCGACGCGGTGTCAGGGGGTGGTGGGCGAGGGCACGGTCCAGCGTTTGGTGACGTCGCCCTGGGTGTTGGTGCTTTCCAGGTGCACACCAAAACCCCACAGCCGGGCCACGTGCTTGAGCACCTCTTGGCCGCTGTCGTCCAGCGGCCGGTTGTTGTGCTGGAAGTGCCGCAGCGTCAGCGATCGGTCGCCGCGCAGGTTGACGTTCCACACCTGGATATTGGGCTCTCGCCCGCCCAGGTCGTACTGGCGCGACAGCGCTTCGCGCACGGCGCGGTAGCCGCTGTCGTCGTGGATGGCCGAGACCTCCAGCTCACGCTCTTTCTCGTCATCGTGGATGGCAAACAGCCTGAAGTCGCGCATCAGCTTGGGGCTGAGAAACTGGCCCACAAAGCTTTCGTCCTTGAAGTTGCGCATGGCGTGGTCCAGCGTGGGCACCCAGTCGCTGCCGGCGATGTCGGGGAACCACTGGCGGTCTTCGTCGGTGGGCGCTTCGCAGATGCGCTTGATGTCGGTGTACATCGCAAAGCCCAGCGCATAGGGGTTGAAGCCCGAGTAGCCCCGGTCGCCCACGCGTGGCTGGTAGACCACATTGGTGTGCGACTTCAGCCACTCGATCATGGTGCCGTCCGACAGGTAACCATCGTCGTACATCTGGTTGAGCAGGCGGTGGTGCCAGAAGGTGGCCCAGCCTTCGTTCATCACCTGGGTTTGCCGCTGCGGGTAGAAGTACTGCGCCACCTTGCGCACGATGCGCACGATCTCGCGTTGCCAGGGCTCCAGCAAGGGTGCGTTCTTCTCGATGAAGTACAGCAGGTTCTCTTGCGGTTCATCAGGGAAGCGCCGCACTTCGGCCGGGCCGTCGGCCTTGTCGGCACGGCGCGGCAAGGTGCGCCACAGGTCGTTGACCTGCTGCTGGGCATAGGCCTCACGGTCCTTGCGCTCGGCCAGCTCCTGGGCCAGGGTCTTCTTGCTGGGACGACGATAACGATCGACACCATGGTTCTGCAGCGCGTGGCAGCTGTCCAGAAAGGTCTCGACTTCGTCCAGGCCATAGCGGGCCTCGCATTCGGCCACGTAGTGCTTGGCATACACCAGGTAGTCGATGATGGACGAGGCATCCGTCCACATGCGAAACAGGTAGTTGCCCTTGAAGAAGCTGTTGTGGCCATAGGCCGCATGGGCGATCACCAGGGCCTGCATGGCCATGGTGTTTTCTTCCATCAGGTAGCTGATGCAAGGGTTGCTGTTGATGACGATCTCATAGGCCAGGCCCATGGCGCCGCGCTTGTAGTTCTTCTCGGTGCTGATGAACTCCTTGCCGTAGCTCCAGTGGCGGTAATTGACCGGCATGCCCACGCTGGCGTAGGCGTCCATCATCTGCTCGGCGGTGATGATCTCCAACTGGTTGGGATAGGTATCCAGGCCATAACGCTCGGCCGTGTGCCGGATCACCTCGTGGTATTCGTCGATCAGCTCAAACGTCCAGTCGCTGGGCGAAGGCAGCCGATAAGCGGTGCGGTCCAGCGGCAACGGCCCCCTCAGCGGCCGCGCAGCAGCGCCATCAAGCAGACGCCGCGGGTCCGGCTTCGCCGGCCCACTGGCGTCGCCCCCTTGAGGGGGAGCGCCGAAGGCGCTTCGGGGGTGGGTCATGTCGTCCCCTCTTTCTTGAACAAGTCACGGAAGACCGGGTAGATCTGGTCGGCCGATATCGCCTTGCGCATCGCGAAGTGCGGATTGGCCTCGGCCAGCTGTTCGTACTCCTGCCACAGGTTCTGCTCTTCTTCGGCCACCTGCACATAGGCGAAGTAGCGGCACAGCGGCAGGATCTTCTGGTGCAGCAGTTCGCGGCAACGGCCCGAATCGTGGTGCCAGTTGTCGCCGTCGCTGGCCTGTGCGCCGTAGATGTTCCACTCGCTGGGGTTGTAGCGGGTGCGGATGATCTCTTCCATCAGCACCAGGGCCGACGACACCACGGTGCCACCGGTTTCGCGGGCATGGAAGAAGTTCTCTTCGTCCACCTCTTGCGCCTGGGTGTGGTGGCGGATGAAGACGATGTCGATCTTCTCGTAGTGCCTGGTCAGAAACAGGTACAGCAGGATGAAGAAGCGCTTGGACAGCTCCTTGCGGCCCTCGTCCATCGAGCCCGACACGTCCATCACGCAGAACATCACCGCGCGGCTGCTGGGCACGGCCACCTTCACGCGGCTGCGGTAACGCAGGTCCAGCGGGTCCAGGTAGGGGATGCGGCCGACCTTGGCGCGCAAGGCCTCGATGGCTTCGGTCAGCGCCGGGATCTCGGCCCGTGCGGTGATGTCGCCCGCGCGGGCGGCGGCCTGCAGGATCACCAGCTCGGCCTCTTTCTCGGCCAGCTCGCGGCGGGTGCCGGCGCTCATGGCCATGCGCCGGCTGATGGCGCCGCGCAGAGATCGCACCACGTGCAGGTTGTTGGGCGTGCCGTCGCTGCTGTAACCGGCCCGGTGGGTTTTGTACTCGGGCACTTCGGCCAGCTGGGTGCGGGTCAGGTCGGGCAGGGCCAGGTCTTCAAAAAAGACCTGCATGAACTCTTCCTTGCTCAACGCAAAGCTGAAGTCGTCTTCGCCTTCGCCCTGGTCACTGGCCTGGCCTTGGCCACTGCCGCCACCGCCCTGCCCGCCATCGGGCCGCTTGATGCGGTCGCCGCGCATGTAGTCCTGGTTGCCGGGGTGCACCATGTCGCGCACACCGCCCTGGGCGTGGTGGAACACCGGTTCGGACAAATCCTTCTTGGGGATGTGCACCTCTTCACCGCGCTCCATGTCGCGGATGCCCCGGCCGTCCACGGCGCGGCGCACCGCGTCGCGGATCTTGTCTTTGTAACGCCGCAGGAAGCGCTCGCGGTTGCCGATGGACTTGTTCTTGCCTGCCAACCGTCGATCTATGATCTGTTGAAGCATGTTCACTCCCCCCCGATGCGCGGCAAGCGCGCCTCCCCCCCAGGGGGGCGCCGCCAGTGGCCCGGCGAAGCCGGTTCCACGGCGACTGCTTGATGGCGCGTGTTGGTCATGGTCGGCTCGTGGTCAAGAGCTTTTCCTGACGCGCAGATACCACTCGCACAGCAGGCGAACCTGCTTGCTGGTGTAGCCCTTGGCCACCATGCGGGCCACAAAGTCTTCGTGCTTCTTGGCTTCGTCGGCGCTGGCCTTGGCGTTGAAGCTGATGACCGGCAACAGTTCTTCGGTGTTGCTGAACATCTTCTTCTCGATCACCGAGCGCAGCTTTTCGTAGCTGGTCCACACCGGGTTGTTGCCCTGGTTGTTGGCGCGGGCCCGCAGCACGAAGTTGACGATCTCGTTGCGGAAGTCCTTCGGGTTGCTGATGCCGGCCGGCTTCTCGATCTTTTCCAGTTCACCGTTCAGCGAGGCGCGGTCAAACACCTCGCCGGTGTCGGTGTCGCGGTATTCCTGGTCCTGGATCCAGTAGTCGGCATAGGTCACGTAGCGGTCGAAGATGTTCTGGCCGTACTCGGAATAACTTTCCAGGTACGCCGTCTGGATCTCCTTGCCGATGAACTCGGCGTAACGCGGGGCCAGCTGCTCCTTGATGAAGGCGACGTACTTCTGCTCCTGGTCGGCCGGAAACTGCTCACGCTCGATCTGCTGCTCCAGCACGTACATCAGGTGCACCGGGTTGGCCGCCACTTCGGCGCTGTCAAAGTTGAACACCTTCGACAGGATCTTGTATGCAAAGCGCGTGCTGATGCCGCTCATGCCTTCGTCCACGCCGGCGTAGTCGCGGTACTCCTGGTAGCTCTTGGCGCGCGGGTCGGTGTCTTTCAGGTTCTCGCCGTCGTACACCTGCATCTTGGAAAACAGCGACGAGTTCTCGGGCTCCTTCAGGCGGGTGAGGATGGCGAACTGGCTCATCATCTTCAGCGTGCCCGGCGCGCACTTGGCCTGGCCCAGCGAACTGCCGTTGATCAGCTTCTCGTAGATCTTCACCTCTTCGCTTACACGCAGGCAGTAAGGCACCTTGACGATGTAGATGCGATCAAGAAAGGCCTCGTTGTTCTTGTTGTTGCGGAAGGCCTTCCATTCGCTCTCGTTGCTGTGGGCCAGCACCACGCCATCAAAGGGGATGGCGCCAAAGCCCTCTGTGCCCTTGAAGTTGCCTTCCTGGGTGGCGGTGAGCAAGGGGTGCAGCACCTTGATGGGCGCCTTGAACATTTCCACAAATTCCAGCAGGCCCTGGTTGGCCAGGCACAGGCCACCCGAATAACTGTAGGCATCGGGGTCATCCTGGGCATAGGTTTCCAGCTTGCGGATGTCGACCTTGCCCACCAGGCTGGAGATGTCCTGGTTGTTCTCGTCGCCCGGTTCGGTCTTGGCAATGCCCACTTGCTTCAGGATGCTGGGGTAACGCTTGACCACCTTGAACTGGCGGATGTCACCGCCAAACTCTTCCAGGCGCTTCACAGCCCAGGGGCTGAGGATGCGGTTGAGGTAGCGGCGCGGGATGCCGTATTCCTGCTCCAGGATGGGGCCGTCCTCGGCCGGATCAAACAGGCCCAGCGGGCTTTCGTTCACCGGTGATCCCTTGATCGCATAAAACGGCACCTGCTGGGCCAGGGCCTTCAGGCGCTCGGCGATCGAGCTCTTGCCGCCGCCCACCGGGCCCAGCAGGTACAGGATCTGTTTCTTTTCTTCCAGGCCTTGCGCGGCATGCCGGAAGTACGACACCACCTGCTCGATGGCTTCTTCCATGCCGTAGAACTCGGCAAAGGCCGGGTAGATCTTGATGATCTTGTTGGCGAACAGGCGCGACAGGCGCGGGTCATTGCGCGTGTCCACCATCTGCGGCTCGCCGATGGCGCGCAACATGCGCTCAGCGGCAGTGGCAAAGGCCACAGGGTTGCGTTTGCATTCGGCAAGGTAGTCCTCAAGGGACATTTCCTCTTCACGATTGCGCTCGTAGCGGGCTGCGAAGCTGCTGATCACGTCCATGGTGGCCTCCGGGTGGGTGTGACTCGGGCACCACCGCCAGGGCAGGCTGCCCGGGTTGGCGGTGGCGGGGAAGTTCTGATGGCGTCCCGGCTTCACGGGCCCGGGCGTCATCAGAGCTTTCCGGCTTCAGAGGTGGCGGATCAATCGCGCAGTTCCAGCATCTTCCTTTTGGCAGGGTGGCAATCGGTGGGTAAGGGGGGCTGATGGGCCCCAATTCACGCTTCAAACAGGCTTAGCAAGCTGCGCGCCAGCCCGGGCGCGCCAGTGGGTGGGCGTCATGCCGTGGTGCTGGCTGAAGGCCCGGCTGAAGTAGCTGGCGCTGGCAAAGCCGCAGGCCCAGGCCACCTGCTTGGCGGCCAGTGTCGGGTCTTGCAGCAGCATGGCGGCACGGGCCAGCCGCAGGCGGTTGATGTAGGCCACCAGGTGCTCGCCGGTGCTGCGGGCAAACACATGTGACAGGTGATCGGCCGTGCAGCCCGATTGAGCGGCCAGCAGGCGCACGCTCAGGGCCTGGTCACCCAACTGGTTCTGCACCAGCACGCGCAGCCGCGACACCAGTGCGGGCTCGGTGTTGTCGGCGCGCGCCGTGTCGCTCAGCGCCCCCAGGGTGCCGGCCAGGGCGGCGCACACCAGGGCCCGGGCCTGGGCCTGTACCCAAGGTTGAGTGGCTTTCGGGCGGGGGGCGGCCAGCGCGGCGGCATCGGCCAGCCAGCCGTGGATGCGTGGCGCCTGGGGGTGCTGCAGGGCGGCCAGGTGCAGGATGCCCGGCTCGCCGGGCGCCACCTGCCGCGCCAGATGGCAGCCCATGCGGTCACCTTCGGCCTGCAGCACCAGGTTGGTGAAGGGCTCACCCTGCGGGCCATCGCTGACTTGCTCGGCGTGCATCACACGCGGTGGCAACAGCAGCACCTGGCCCGGCAGCAAGGTCAGGCTGTGCGCAGAAAATTGAAAGTGGGTTTGGCCTGCCAACTGCACAAAAAGCTCGGGCACCAGATGAAAATGGCCCTCGCCTGCCTGGCTCAGATCACCCGCCGGGCCCAGTTGCACCGGCCACAAGCCGGCTTCAACCGCCTGCAGCGCACGGGACAAGCTGGCCCGCACAGCCGCCACGGCCGTTTCGGCCGTGTGGGGGGTGGCCGTGGGCAGGCCCAGGGGTTTGGGTGTAGGGGTGCGGCGCAAGCTGTGATCCCGGTTTTTTGACAATCTTCGCAGCTTTGTGAAACCCGCAGGGCTTGGCGTGATGCCGCAGGCCCCCTAGGCTTGCAAGCCTGGCCACGCCCCATCACCCGAGATCAGCATGCACACCCACACCCCGCCCCAACCCTGGTGGAAATCGGCCATCGCCTACCAGGTCTACCCGCGCAGTTTTCAAGACAGCAATGGCGACGGCGTGGGCGACATCCCGGGCCTGATCAGCCGGCTGGATTACCTGCACACCCTGGGCATCGATCTGCTGTGGATCACCCCGGTGTACACCTCACCGCAGGTGGACAACGGCTACGACATCAGCGATTACCAGTCGATCGACCCCACCTTTGGCACGCTGGCCGATGTGGACGAGCTGATCGCCCAGTGCCACCGGCGCGGCATCCGCCTGATCATGGACCTGGTGATCAACCACTGCAGCGACCAGCACCCCTGGTTCAAGGCCGCGCGCAGCTCGCGTGACAACCCCTACCGCGACTGGTTCATCTGGCGCGACCCGGTGGACGGCCGTGAGCCCAACAACTGGGCCTCTCACTTTGCGCCTTCAGCGTGGACGCTGGACGAGGCCACCGGCCAGTACTATCTGCACACCTTCGCGGCCCAGCAGCCCGACCTGAACTGGCAGCACCCGCCGGTGCGCGAGGCGCTGCACGCCATGATCGACTGGTGGCTGGCGCGCGGCATCGACGGCTTCCGCCTGGATGCCATCAGCTACATCGACAAGGCACCGGGCCTGCCCAGCCACGAGGTGGACATGCCCTACCACTTTGATCAGGCGCCGATGATGCACGGCCCGCAGTACCACGCCCACCTGCACGAGCTGCATCAAAAGCTGTTTCGGCACCACGACATTGTCACCGTGGGTGAGTGCGCCGGCATGACGGTGCAGTCCACCATCGACATCTCGGCCCCCGAGCGGCAAGAGCTGAACATGGCCTTTCTGTTTGAGCCGGTCAGCGATGTCTACGCCCATGGCATGCAGCCCGGGCGGCTCAAGGAGATCCTCACGCGCTGGCAAACCGGCCTGCATGGCAAGGGCTGGGTGGGCATGGGCTTCAACAACCACGACCAGCCCCGTGTGGTGTCCATCTTTGGCGACGACGGCCCCGAGCACCGCGTGGCCAGCGCCAAGTGCCTGGGCACGCTGCTGCTGACCTTGGAGGGCACGCCCTTCATCTACCAGGGCGAAGAACTGGGCATGACCAATGTGGCCTTCCCCCGCATCGAGGACTACCAGGACCTGAGCACCCACCACCGCTACCGCCAGAACCTGGCCCAGGGCTGGACACCCGAGCGCGCGCTGACGCACGAACACACCTACAGCCGCGACAACGCCCGCACGCCCATGCCTTGGGACGCCAGCGCGCAAGCGGGCTTTTCCACCGGCACGCCCTGGCTGGCACTGGGCCCCACCTTTGACCACATCAACGTGGCGGCGTCGTTGGCCGATGACGGTTCGGTGTTTCACCACTACCGCCGCATGATCGCGCTGCGCAAGCAATGGCCGGCCCTGGTGCATGGCAGCTTTGAGCGGCTGGACGCCGACGACGGCCCCGTCTTCGCCTATGTGCGCGAGCTGGACGGTGTGCGCCTGGCCGTGGTGATGAACCTGTCCAGTGCGTCGGCGTCGTTCAGCGGCCTGCCCGCTGGTGCCGAGCGGCTGCAGGGCAATCTGCCGGCAGGCCAAGGCGGCGCTAGCGCTGCGCTGCGCCCCTGGGAGGCGGTGGTTTATCGCCTGGCTTGAGCGGCCGGCGCGATCGCTCAGCGGTCTTTGGCGCCCAGCTTTTCCAGCAGGCCATTGAGCTCGTCCAGCGAGCCAAACGAGATCGCCACCTCGCCCTGATCGCCGCGCTTGGTGCTGCGGTGGATGCGGATCTCGACCTGGGCGGTCAGGGCATCGGCCAGTTGTTCTTCCAGGCGCACGATGTCGCGCGACTTGTCCTTCTTGACGCGCAGCAGCGGCGTTTGACGGCCACTGCTGCCCTGGGCCTTGGCCACCAGTTTTTCGGCGTCGCGCACGCTGAGCTTGCGCGAGACGATCTCGTTGGCGCTGGCCACCTGGGCACCGGCTTCCAGGCCCAGCAGCGCCCGGGCATGGCCCATGTCCAGGTCGCCGGCCATCAGCATCTGCTGCACCGGCGCGGTGAGGTTGAGCAGGCGCAGCAAATTGCTGGCGGCGCTGCGTGAGCGGCCCACGGCCTGGGCCGCCTGCTCATGCGTGAGCGAGAACTCGTTGACCAGGCGCTGCAGGCCCTGGGCTTCTTCGAGGGGGTTCAGGTCTTCACGCTGGATGTTCTCGATCAGCGCCATCACGGCGGCCGATTCATCGGGCACTTCCTTGACCAGCACCGGCACCTCGGTGAGCCCCGCCAGCTTGGCCGCCCTGAAACGCCGCTCGCCCGCGATGATCTCGTACTGGGTGTGGTGCCGTGCACCGGTCGCAGCACCCGTGGCCGCTTCTGGGGCCAGCGGGCGCACCAAAATGGGTTGCATCACACCCTGGCTCTTGATGCTTTCGGCCAGCTCGTACAGCGAGCCCTCGTCCATGCGGGTGCGCGGCTGGTACTTGCCGGCGCGCATCTGCGCCAGTTGCAAGGTGTGCGGCTGCTGCGAGCCGGCGGCGGGCGTGTCGCTGACTTTGGGGCCGAGCAGCGCTTCCAGGCCCAGGCCGAGGCCCTTGGGTTTTTTGGTGACCATGGCGAGATTGTCGGTGATGGGGCGGATGGCGTCTGTCAGGGGTTCGTGGTGCTGCCGGGTTGCTGGCCGGCGCGTTGGATCAAGGCTTGCAGGATCGCCTGCCCGTCGGGCCAGTCGCCCAGTCCGCTGTCGCCGTTGATGTGGCCGCAGGCGCCAATGGTCTCGATGTGCGCGCCCCAGGCGGCGGCCATCTGCAGGCCACGCATGGGCTCGCAAAAGGGGTCATTGCTGCTGAGCACGGCGGTGCAGGCAAAGGGCAAGGTGGCCGGCCCCGGGTGATGGGGCCCGGCCCAGGCCTGCAATTGCGGTGGCAGATCGGCCCGGCTCAAATCAGGCGGGGCCACCAGCAGCGCGGCCACCACGCGGCTGGTGTCGGCCGCATGCGAAGCCCAGGCGCTCACCAAGTGACAGCCCAGGCTGTGGGCCACCAGCACCGTGGGCCGCTCATCGGCCAGCAGGCTGTCTTGCAGCCGGGCCATCCAATCGCCCCGGCGCGGCCACCACCAGTCGTCCTGCTGCAGGCGTTCGTAGCCCCACTGCCGTTCCCACAGGCTTTGCCAATGCGCCGGACCGGAATTTTGCCAACCAGGCAGCAACAGAATGCGGGCAGCTGTCATGGTGCTTGATTTATCCTTGCGGGTTGGGTTGTACAGACCTTGAGCGCCATTGTCGCCACGGCAGCGGCGCACGCACTTTTTACATCGACCCCACTTCAGGACACGCCATGAGCTACCGCATCTTCGTTGACGGACAAGAGGGCACCACGGGCCTTCGCATCCACGAGATGCTGGCCCGCCGCAACGATGTCGAGGTCTTGCGCATCGACGCCGACAAGCGCAAGGATGCCGCCGAGCGCGCCCGCCTGCTCAATGCCGCCGACGTGGCCTTCTTGTGCTTGCCCGATGCCGCCGCCCGCGAGGCCGCTGCCTTGGTGACCAACCCCCACACCTGCGTGATCGACGCCAGCACCGCGCACCGCACGGCACCGGGCTGGGCCTTTGGTCTGCCCGAACTGGCGGCCGACCAACGCGGCAAGATTCGCGCGGCCAAGCGCATTTCCAACCCGGGCTGCCATTCCACCGCCTTCATCCTGCTGGTGCGCCCTCTGGTGCAGGCTGGCCTGCTGCCCGCATCGGCCCTGGTCAGCGCCACCTCGATCACCGGTTACTCGGGTGGCGGCAAGAAGATGATCGAGCAGTACGAGGCGGGCGGTGACGCCAGGCTGCAATCGCCCCGCCCCTACGGCCTGACACTGGGCCACAAGCACCTGCCCGAAATGGTGGCCCACACCGGCCTGGCCCAAGCCCCGGTCTTCATGCCGGTGGTGTCCAGCTTTTACAAGGGTTTGTCGGTGAGTGTGCCCTTACATTTGTCTGCACTGAAGCCTGGCACCACCCCAGCCCAGGTGCAGCAGGCCCTGGCTGCCCACTATGCTGGCGAGCGTTTCATCCAGGTTCGCCCGCTGGCCGACCCGGCCGTGCTGGAAGCCGGCTTTTTTGACGTGCAAGCCTGCAACGACACCAACCACTGCGAACTCTTCGTCTTTGCCAATGACCACCAGGTGCTGCTGATGTCCCGCCTGGACAACCTGGGCAAGGGCGCCAGCGGCGCCGCCGTTCAATCCATGAACGTGCACCTGGGCCTGGACGAAGGTTTGGGCCTTTGACCTTCTGCGTTTCGTCGGCTTCGGATTGAGTTGACTCGTATTTGCTTCGCGGCGGCATTGCTCATTGAGTGTCTGGGCTTGTGAGGCTCTGAGCTGCTGAGCGGCGCGGTGGGGGGTGGCCGGTGGGGGCTCATACTGGGGCGGTCGTCGCGTTGCGCCGACTCCCCTCCAGTGCTCGTGCCTGGGTAGGCGTCGCAAAACTCGCTGCGCCTTGCGGCTCCGCTCAAACATTGCGACGGGTATGTTGACGAAGCGCGCTGTGCGCGCCTACCCAGGCCCTGCGCGCTTCGGCACCCCACAAATCGCCCCCACCGGCCACCCCCCACCGCGCATCACCGCACGTTGACTTCTCGGCTTTGAAAGCCATCGCGGAGATGCCGCTGCAGGAATGGGCTTCGCAGCTCTTGGTCTCGCGGCGATCCTTCCGCAGCGAGCTGCAAGGGCGCAGCCGAGCCCAACGCGCAGGTGGTTCGGGGGGCGGGCGCAGGGCCCATTCCCGGTGACCTCTTGCCTCGTGGTGGCACCGCCGGTGAGGATAGTCAGGCCTCGTCGCTGAAGCGGCGGTGCCCCGGGAGCGTGGTCCCGGAGAACGACCCCCGGGCCATCTGCGCACCGCACACGTCGGTTGGGCGCATAGCCCGACAGCAGGCCACGCACCGCACACGTCGGTTGGGCGCATAGCCCGAGACAGCAGGCCACCAAACTTCAGGCCGCCGCCGGATCCAGGCTTCGGTAGTGGTAGCTGTAGGCGTCGGTGAAGCCCAGGCGGTGGTAGATGGCACGGGCCGCGTGGTTGTCGGCGCTCACCTGCAGATAGGCCACCTGCGCACCGGCGGCGTGGGCCGTGGACAGCAGGTGCTGGCACAGTTGCGTGCCCAGGCCCTGCCCTCGCGCTTCGGGGTGGGTGAACACGTCGTACAGGCCTACCATGTCGTCTTCGATGGCGATTTGGCCGCAGGCCAGCACGGCGTGGTCGGTCAGGCGGCGCAGCACCCAGCCTTGATAGGGCACCGGCGAGGCGGCCAGTCGCTGGGCCTGGGCCTGGCGCTGTGAAGGCGGTGAGCCGCGCAATTCGCCCACTGCTTGGGCAAATTCGGCATGGCTCAGCTGCTGCAGCACCACACCATCGGGCCAGGGTGCGGCAGGCGTGTGCGGGCATGGCCGGGCCAACATCACCTGGGTGGGCTCGAACAAGGCGTAGCCGCGTTGGGCCAGGGCCTCGTCCAGGCCTTCGGGCTGGCTGAAGGGTGTGATGCGCAGCACCATGGGCAGGCCGGCTGTGTCAAACAGGCGCTGGCAGATGGCCAGGCGCTCGTCCAGGGTCAGATGGCCGGCGGCCACCGCCTGCACGCAGCGGGCACGCTTGGCCTTGCCGGGGTTGAAGCGCACCAGCCAGCCGTCAACCCAGCGCTGCTCGGTGGGCGCGCTGGCGTTGATGCCGGCGTCTTCGATGCGCGACAGCCAGGCTGGTGGCTGGGCGTGCACGGGGGTGGCGGGGTCTGTCATGCCACGCTGCAGGCTGGCGCAGTGGCGCGTGGGGTTCAGGCCGTGGCGGCCATCTGCTGGTTCACGCGCTGAACCAGCTCCTTGGCAAACTCGATGTAGGCCAGCGCACCCTTGGACGATGGGTCGAACGACACGCCTGGCTGGCCATAACTGGGTGCTTCGGCCAGGCGCACGTTTCGCGGGATGACGGCGTTGAACACCTTGTCGCCAAAGTGGGCCTTCAGTTGATCGCTGACCTGCTGCTGCAAGGTGATGCGGGGGTCGTACATCACACGCAGCAGGCCGATGATCTGCAGGTCGCGGTTGAGGTTGGCGTGCACCTGCTTGATGGTGTTGACCAGGTCAGACAGCCCTTCCAGGGCGAAGTATTCGCACTGCATGGGCACGATCACGCCGTGGGCGCTGCACAGGCCATTGAGGGTGAGCAGGCTGAGCGACGGTGGGCAATCGATCAGGATGAAATCGTAGTCTTGATCGGCGCCCTGGGCGATGGCGGTGATGGCCTGACGCAGGCGCTCATTGCGGTGGTCCAGGCCCACCAGCTCCACTTCGGCGCCCGACAGTTCTCTGTTGGCGCCCAGCACGTCATAGCCGCCAGATTCAGACTTTTGGCGGGCCTCGGCCACGCTGGCGGATTCCAGCAGCACGTCGTACACCGACAGCGGCATGGCGCGCTTGTCGATGCCCGAGCCCATGGTGGCATTGCCCTGGGGGTCCAGATCAACCACCAACACCCTTTGGCCCACCCGTGCCAGGCCGGCTGCAAGGTTGACGGTGGTCGTCGTCTTGCCGACGCCGCCCTTCTGGTTCGCGATGCAAAAAACTTTGGCCATGGGGTGAGTATCGCTGGTGAGGCTTGACCGGGGCACACGCCTGGTGGGGCAACGCTGCTTGCGGAATCAGGCTTGTTGGGTGGCTGCGACGGCCCGTGTGCTGCAACGTGCAATCAGGCAGCTGGCCGCATCCACACCAGGCAGCGCTGGGCATCCAGGCCGGGCACTTGCAGTTGTTCCACGTGAAACACATCCACATTGGCAGGCAGTTGGGCCCGCTCGTCGTCGGGCAATTTGCCCTTCATGGCCATCCACACACCGCCGGGGTTCAGCAGGTGTTGGGTGAGCCGGGTGAAATCGGCCAGCGATGCAAAGGCCCGCGAAGTGATCAGGTTGCAGCCGTGTTGCTCGGGCAGCAGGGTTTCAACCCGGGCATGCACGCCGTGCAGATTGGGCAGGCGCAGTTCGGCGGCCACTTGCCGGATGAAGCTGGCCTTCTTGGACACCGTGTCCACACAGCGCACCTGCCACTCGGGGTGGGTGATGGCCAGCACCACGCCCGGCAAGCCACCGCCGCTGCCCACGTCCAGGATGTTCAGCGGCTGGGCTTGGTGGGCGGCGTGGGCTTGCAAGGCGGGCAGCACCGCAAGGCAGTCAATCAGGTGGTGACTCAGCATCTCGGCCGGATCACGCAAGGCCGTCAGGTTGTAGACGCGGTTCCAGCGTTGCAGCAGATTCAGGTAGTCCAGCAAGGTGGCCAGCAAGCTGTCGGGCAGCGTCAGGCCCAGGGCTGCGCAGGCCTGCGCCAGGGTGTGTGTCGGGTCACTGGGTGCGGCGTTGGTGTGCATGTCAGGCGGCATCCTGGGTGGTGGCATTGGGGGCCGCGACGGCGTCGGTGGGTTTGGGCTGGGCATCGGCCCACCCCGGGAACTTGCCCTTTTTCAGGTGCACCAGCAGCAAGGAGATGGCGGCTGGCGTGACGCCGGATACCCGCGAAGCCTGGCCCAGGGTTTCGGGCCGATGGCGGCTGAGCTTTTGGCGCACCTCGATGCCCAGGGCGGGCACGGTGTTGTAGTCGAGTTCAGCGGGCAGGCGCAGATTCTCAAAGTGGGCGGCGCGCTCCACGTCTTCGGCCTGCTTGCCTATGTAGCCGGCGTACTTGGTGGCGATCTCAACCTGCTCGATCACGGCGTCGGCCAGATCGGCGCCCAGTTCGGTGCGCAGTGTTTCACGTGAAACATGGGCGGCGCCGCGCTCACCAGTGGGGCGGGCCACCTGGGCGATTTCGGTCACGGTGTCAAACACCACCCCCGGGCGGCGCAGCAGGTCCATCAGGTTGTATTCGCGCTCGATGGCCTTGCCCAGCAGGCGCTCGGCCTTGGCGGCATCCAGAATGCCCGGGTGCACCCAGGTGCGCTTGAGCTGCTCGGCCGTGCGGGCCACCGCGTCACGCTTGCGGTTGAAGGCGGCCCAGCGTGCGTCGTCCACCAGGCCCAGCTGGCGGCCGATGTCGGTCAGGCGGGCATCGGCGTTGTCTTCACGCAGTTGCAGTCGAAACTCGGCCCGGCTGGTGAACATGCGGTAGGGCTCACTCACGCCCTTGGTGATCAGGTCATCCACCAGCACGCCCAGGTAAGCCTGGTCGCGGCGCAGGCTGAACGGCTCACGACCCTGCGCCTGCAGCGCGGCATTGGCACCGGCAAACAGGCCTTGGGCGGCAGCCTCTTCATAGCCCGTGGTGCCGTTGATCTGTCCGGCAAAGAACAGGCCCTGGATGTTGCGCGTCTCGAAGCTGCTTTTCAGCTCACGGGGGTCAAAGTAGTCGTACTCGATGGCGTAACCCGGCCGCAGGATGTGGGCGTTCTCCAGGCCAGGCATCGAGTGCACGGCGGCCAACTGGATATCAAAAGGCAGCGACGTGGAAATGCCGTTGGGGTAGTACTCGTGCGTGGTCAGGCCTTCGGGCTCCAGAAAGATCTGGTGCGAATCCTTGTCGGCAAAGCGGTTGATCTTGTCTTCGATGCTGGGGCAGTAACGCGGCCCCACGCCTTCGATCACGCCGGTGAACATGGGGCTGCGGTCAAAACCCGAACGGATGATCTCGTGGGTGCGGGCGTTGGTGTGGGTCACCCAGCAAGGCACCTGGCGCGGGTGCTGGCTGGCATGGCCCAAAAAGCTGAACACCGGCACCGGGTCCAGGTCGCCGGGTTGCTCGGTGAGCTTCGAAAAATCAATCGAGCGGCCATCGATGCGCGGCGGCGTGCCGGTCTTCAGGCGGCCCTGCGGCAGCTTCAGCTCTTTGAGGCGCGCCGACAGGCTGACGGCCGGCGGGTCGCCGGCCCGGCCAGCCGGGTGGTTCTGCAAGCCCACATGCACCTTGCCATCCAGAAAGGTGCCGGCCGTGAGCACCACGGTCTTGGCCCGAAAGCGGATGCCCACCTGGGTGACCGCACCCACCACCCGGGCGCCCTCACCGTCGCCTTCGACCATCAGGTCATCGACGGCCTGCTGAAACAGCCACAGATTGGGCTGGTTCTCCAGGCGTTGGCGGATGGCGGCCTTGTACAGGATGCGGTCGGCCTGGGCACGGGTGGCCCGCACGGCCGGGCCCTTGCTGCCATTGAGGATGCGGAACTGGATGCCCGATTCGTCGGTGGCGGCGGCCATCGCACCGCCCAGCGCATCCACCTCCTTGACCAGGTGGCCCTTGCCAATGCCGCCAATCGACGGGTTGCAACTCATCTGGCCCAGCGTCTCGATGTTGTGGGTGAGCAGCAGCGTGGCGCAGCCCATGCGGGCCGCGGCCAAGGCGGCCTCGGTGCCGGCATGGCCGCCGCCAACAACGATGACATCAAAAGTTTGGGGGTGCAGCACGGCGGGGTGGCGGCGCAGCGGGGCGCTCGCAATGGATGGGCAGGGGGCTATTGTAAAAAGTTGGGCCCCTTTGTGCCGGTGGGGGCATGTGCCCGCTGAAACGGTCTTTGCCCAGCCCGTCACGCCTACACTGGGCAGCCCGCCATGTGTGTGGGCAGCCGCTTGCCAAACCATGCCCAGCACCATCAACCCCCTGCTGCCCTCCACGGCCCCGCCCTGCCGGCCAGGCTGCGCCGCCTGCTGCATCGCGCCGTCCATCAGCTCGCCCATACCGGGCATGCCCGGCGGCAAGCCGGCCGGGGTGCCCTGTGTGCAACTGGACGAACACGGCCTGTGCCGCCTGTTTGGCCAGCCAGAGCGGCCTGCGGTGTGTGGCTCCTTGCAGCCGTCGCAGGCCATGTGCGGGCCTGATCGCCACCACGCCATGCAATGGCTGGCCCAGCTCGACCGCGACACGTCGCCCTCACGGCCTCAAACAAGTTTTTGACTATCGACTGTAGTTATCGATTGTTTTTGACAAACCAAGCCCCAGGCATCCCATGACCGATCCCAGCGCCAACCTGGCTGAACGACTCGTCGCCTTGTATCCGGTTCTGGCTGAGCTGCCCGCCCCCATGTTGTCCAGCAGCCTGGCCGAGGATGCCCAACGCGTGGCCGTTTCGGCAGGCACGCTGCTGTTTCAGGAGGGCCAGCCTTGCCAGGGGTTTCCGATGGTGCTGCAGGGTGAAGTGCGGGTGGCACGGGGCAGCCCCCACGGCCGCACGCTGGAGCTGTACCGCGTGGGCCCGGGTGAGCTGTGCGTGGCGTCCACGTCCAGCCTGTTTGGCCAGGCGTCGCTGATGGCCCACGGCGCCACGGTGATCGACACCGAGCTGGTGGTGCTGTCGCCCCGTGCGTTCGAGCACTGGGTGGCCGTCGAGCCGTTTCGGCGTTATGTGTTCGGCCTGTTTGCCGACCGACTGGCCGAGTTGATGAGCCTGGCCGAAGCGGTGGCGTTCCAGCGGCTGGATCAGCGCCTGGCGCATGCCCTGCTGGGCCACGGGCAGGTGGTGTTGGGCACGCACCAGGGCCTGGCTGACGAGTTGGGTACCGTGCGCGAGATCGTCACCCGCCTGCTCAAGCGGTTTGAACGCGCTGGCTGGGTGCACATAGCGCGCGAGCGCATCGAGATCCGGGATCCCCATGCGCTGCGTGCTTTGGCCGCCGGTGAGTCTGGCTTGCCCGGGCCCTGACAGCCGCCATGTGACCGTGGTCACAGACGGCCTCGGCCAAGTCAGTCACAGTGCGCTCGCAGGCCAAGCTTTGCACAGGCCACTTAACCGGAGCAGACCATGAAACTCAATGTTGGCGGCATCGACCGCGTTCTTCGCATCACGGCTGGCGTGGTGCTGGTGGGCCTGGCAGCCACAGGCACCGTGGGCGCCTGGGGCTGGATCGGCATCGTGCCGCTGGCCACCGGCCTGACACGCTTTTGCCCGCTGTACCCGCTGCTGGGCATGAGCACCTGCCCGGTCAAGGCAGATTGAGCGGGCAAAGCCGCGTTCGAAGAAGAAGAGCGACCCGGCCAGGCCGGGCCGCTTGAACCGAGCGCCATGAAGAGCGCCCGGGAGCAAAAGGCACGGTCCTTACCAAGCGTTCTTGGGCAGTTGGACGGGATGATTGGCCGCGAAATCGAAGGCTGACATGATGCTGCTCCAGTGCTGAAAATGGTGGCGCGTCAATTCGCGCTGGAATGAATTTCAGCAGGCGCAGCCCTGGCCGGAAACTGTCAGGTCTTACAGGGGTAATTGCCCTCAGTGGATGAGGCCGAGCCGCAGGGCCTTGAGCACCGCCTGATGCTTGCTGGCGCAGTTGAGCTTGTGCGTGGCGTTGTTGACATGCAGCACCGCCGTGCGCTCACTGATGCCCAGGATGGCGCCCACCTCCCAGGCTGTCTTGCCCTCCATGGTCCACTTCAGTGCCTCCAGCTCGCGGGGCGTCAGTTTTGGCGGCGGCGCACCTGCGCCTCGATCTGGTGACAGCACGCGCAACCCGGCCTCTTGTGCGCAGGTCGCAAACAGTTGCAGATCTGCCACCATGCGCATCAGTTCGGCCGGTTGCGCCGGCAGGGCCTGATCTCGCTCCACGCCCAAGACAAAGTGCCGTCCGTCGGGCAAATGCATGGCCATCGCAATACCGGTACACAGGCCAAATTGCGCCTGTTGTTCCCACAGATTACCCAGGCCGACACTGGTGTAGGTTTTCTGATCCCAGATGATGGGCACACTCTGGCGGCGGCAGTGTTGCATCACAGGGTCGAGCCGCTCATTGGCGGTGCCATCCACCACCGCACCAAAACCCGATGGCTGATTCCCCACGCAAATGAATTCTGATCGCCCGGGAAGCTGATCGAAGACAGCCATTGCAGACACGATCTCGAAACCCAGCCCCCGCGAGAAACGGACGATTTCGTCGCGAAAATCGTCACGACTGGCCGCCTGCAAAATCGACGCAAACCGCGCTTGCAACATAGTTAAACCGTTAGCCCACCCGATCTGAAAACCGGCTCCTGCAAGGGTTTACATGTTTTCTTTTGCCCCTCAATGCCGAAAACTCTTCGACACCGCAGCTAATCTTGTCGGAGGACCATGTATCCCATACCCCAGCAATGTGCTCCCTGGACGCTTCATGCCTGGCCCACCCTATTGTGGCAGGTGAGCAGGCAAATCCCACACCCGCCCCAGCACTTGGGCACACAGATTATCAATCCCGGCGACGAGATGTTCCGCGCGATTGGCCAGACCATCTGGGCCTGGCACAGCGACGACGGCGACATGGGCCTGGCCTGGGACTGGGTGCAGATCACACGCGGCGTTGTGGCCATGGCCGACCCGATGGCGGTGGTCACCAATGTGCGCCTGATCGATGAAGAAGGCGAAGTGCTGACCCCCGTTGAAACCGCCCGCCACATCAATGTGCTGGTGCATGCGCTGCCCTGGCAGGATGAAGTCGAGCGCGCCCTCAGCCAGCCGCCGCTTCATGCCGTCAAATCCCAACGCCGGCTGCCATGGGGGCGGGCGCGCGCCCAGATTGCACAGTAGCGCAGGGCCAGGTCGCGCCAGTTGCCGTGGGCCCGCTGGGTCAGGCCAGCGTCACCCGCCGCAGCTGCCGGGCCACGTAGCCCAGGCACACGGCGGTCACGCCTGCCGCCACCGCCAGCGGCAGCAGCAAGGCCAGCGCACCCAGCGCTTCGCCTTCGAGCACCCTTTGCATCAGGGTGATCTGGGCCAGCGCCGGCAACCACAGGTGCCAGGGTTGCTCGCCGCTCTGATTGAAGGCCGTCACCATCGGCAGCAGCGATATCGCCAGCACCACCACCGTGCTGTTGGCCTGGGCCTCCTTGAAGCTTTTGCAACGGATGGCCACGGCCATCAGCAGGGCCGACAGCATGGCCGCCAGGGGCAGCAGCAGGGCCAGAAACAGCGCGGCCTCACGGGCTTCAAAGTGAAACATCGCTGACAAGGTTTCGCTGCGCAGCAACCATTGCCCGGGCAGGAAGCCCAGGCACGACAGCACGGCCACGGCCATGCCCATGGTGGCCACCGCGCCCCACTTGCCCACCACGATGGCCAGGCGTGGCACCGGGGTCATCAGCAGGGGCTCCAGCGAGCCGCGTTCGCGCTCACCGGCGGTGCTGTCCAGGGCCGCATGCAAGGCGCCATACAGCACGGCCATCAGCACAAAAAAGGGCAGCATGCGGGTGAACTGCGCGGCCCGCACCTGGGAGTCCGCCAGATCACGCTCTTGCCACTGCACCGGTTGCAGCAGCGCTGGCGCCACGCCGCGCAGGGCCAGGCGCAGGGTGACCTGCTCTTGCGAAAAGCCCTGCAGCAGGCGCATCACGCCATGCAGGCTGGCCTGGGCCCTGTCGTTGGCGCTGGCGCTCACCACCTGCACCGTGGGCGTGATGCCTGCGGCCAGGTCGCGCTCAAAGTTGTCGGGCACCACCACCACCGCATGGCCCAGGCTGCGTTTGCCCAGCGCGGCTTCGTAATCGGCCTGTGCGGGCACCACACGCCAGGCCTGGCGCTCGATGAAGTTGCGCAGGGAGGGCGCGTGGTCCATGCCGACGGCATGCACTTCGCGCTCCTCGGCGCGGGCCTCCATGTCGGCCACCAGGGCCGAGAGCGCCACCAGCAGCACCGGTCCCAAGGCCACCGATGACAGCAGCACCATCAGCAGTGTGCGGCGGTCACGCAGGGCGTCACGCAATTCCTTGATCAGGATGCTCCACATGCTGCGCATCAGGCGGCCCTCCCGGTGTGGGGTGTCTCGAACGCCAACTGCACAAAGCAGTCTTCAAAGTCGTCATGGCCGGTGCGGGCCAGCAGCTCGGGCACGGTGCCCTGGGCCACGGTGCAGCCGCCGGCCATCACCACCACCTGGTCGCACAGCCGGTTCACCTCTTGCATGATGTGGCTGGAGAACACGATGCATTTGCGGTGCTCGTCACGCAACCGCCGCAGGGCCTCGCGCAGGCTGCGGGTGGCCTGCACATCCAGGCCATTGGTGGGCTCATCCAGCACGATGTGCGAAGGGTCGTGCACCAGGGCGCGGGCCAGGGCGGTCTTCATGCGCTCACCCTGGCTGAAGCCCTCGGTGCGGCGATCCAGCAAGGGGCTCATCTCCAGTGTGTCGGCCAGCAGCTCGGCGCGGGCCTGGGCCTGCTCGGCGCTCAGGCCATGCAGGCGGCCGTAGTAGACGATGTTCTCGCGCGCGGTGAGCCGGGGGTACAGGCCTCGGGCGTCCGACAGCACCCCCAGACGCGCCTGGGCGGCCTGCGGTTGGCGGGCCACATCCAGCTCATCCAGCCGGATCTGGCCGGCATCGGGCTGCAGCAGGCCGGCCACCATGCGCAAGGTGGTGGTCTTGCCTGCGCCATTGGCGCCCAGCAGGCCGGTGATGCAGGCATCAGGCGCCACAAAACTGACCGATTGCACGGCGGTGACCACCTTGGCCCGGCGGCCCCAGCCGCTGCGGAACTGTCGGCTCAGCGATTGCACCTCGATCATGGTGTCGCTCCCATGGCTTGATAGGCGGGCGGCCTGGGCACGGCGGCGGCGCAGTCGGCGCTGGTTTGCAGCGCCTGGCTGTCGTCGGGCTCGGTGATGAAACGACTGACGGCTTCACGCACGCAGCCAATGGCCGTCACGCCGTGACCGGCCTGCGCCACCACGATGTGCCGAGCCTGGGCGCCCAGGGCCTTGGCCACGCGCTCGCCATGGCGCGGTGGTGTGACCGGGTCGGCCCCGCCCGACAGCAGCCAGGTGGGCACCGGCGCGGGTGGCAGGCTGTAGAAGGCGGCCGGTACCGTGCCCCGTGGCCAGTCGCGGCACACCTGCTGGTACAGGCGCGCCATGCTGCCGGGCGCGGCGCTGGCGGTGGGCTCGGTGGCGGGCGGCATGTCTTCGGCGCACACCACCGAAAAGTGCATGCCGCTGGCCAGCTGGCCGCCACGGCCACCCGACAGTGCGGCCCCCAGGCCCAGCAGGGCTGACCACCGGCCCTGCACCGCCTCGCCCAGTGCGGCGGGCAAGGCGGCGGCCAGGGCGGGTGCATACAGTGGCCCGCGCAGCAGCGACATCGCGGCATCCACGTCGATGCGCACGGTCTCGCTCTGGCCCGTGATGGGGTGGGCCAAGGTGGTGGTGATGGGCAATCGCTGCAACAGGGCCTGCCACTGGCCACGCAGGCCGGGGTGGCGCTGGCGGCAGGCGGCTTCGGCCTCGCAGGCGGTGAACACGGCGTCCAGCGCCGCCTGGTTGTCGACCAGGGCCGACTCGGGCAGGCGCATGTCGGGTGGTGCCACGCCATCGAGCACCACGCGGCGCACATGTTGCGGAAACTGCCGCATGTAATCCAGGGCGGCGCGCGTGCCGTACGAGCCACCAATGACATTGATGCGCGCCACGCCCAGGGCGCGTCGCACCGCGTCCACATCGGCCGAGGCCAGGGCGGTGGTGTAGAAGCGCAGGTCACCATGGGGCAGGGCCTGCAGCGCGCGGCGGCAATCGGCCAGGCCTTGCAGGCGCTGCGCCGCATCGAATGCAGCGGCCAGCGGACGGGTGGCGGCGCGCTCGTCGTCGTCGGGGCAGCTCAGCGGCGCCGAGCGCCCGGTGCCGCGCTGGTCGATGAAAACCAGGTCACGCCGCTGGCCCAGGCGGCTGTAGCGGCTGGCCAGGGTGCCGGCCAGATCGATGGCGCTCTGGCCCGGGCCACCGGCAAAAAACACCACCGGATCGGGCGCCTTGTGCCGGGCCATCGCGGGCACCACGGCCACATGCACGGTGATTTGCGTGCCCTGCGGGGCGGCTGGGTCCAGTGGGCGCTGCAGGCTGCCGCAGCGTGCGCTGAGTGCCCAGTCGCGCAGGCGGCAGGGGCTGAGCGTCAGCGTGCCGGCGCCCGGGCTGGCCACTGGCGCCGACGCTGGTGTGGCGGCCATCACGGCAGGCACGCCCGCCAGGCTGGCAGCGGTGCTCAGAAGGGCCCACACAAGCGGTGCGGCCAGGCAGGATCGTCGCGGCATGGTGTGCAGCTCCAGCAGGCCTGTGGGCCTGTGTGAAACAAGGCGGACAGGCCGGGTCAGGCCAGCAGGGTTTTCAGCTCGCCACTGTGGATCAGGCGCACCACATCGCTGGCACCGCCCACCAGCTGGCCCTTGACGAAGACCATGGGCAGGGTGGCCCAGCCCGACCACATCTTCAGGGCATTGCGACGGCGCCACTGGCTGAGGTAGTTGCCGTAATCCAGGTCGTGGTGGGCCACACCGGCGGCATCCAGCGCCTGGCGGGCCTTCTTGACGAAGGGGTTCCAGCCCATGCCCACCACCACCACCGGGTGGCGGGCGATGGCCTGCTGCACCTCGGTGACGATGTCCAGGTGGTGTCGGGCCACCGCATCACGCACGGCGGGGTGGATGGCGGACTCATCAAGCACGGGACGGCTCATCGGAACTCCTGCAAGGTCATCGAAGGCGCAGCATACTGCGCGTCGGCTGACCAGCATGGCGCAGCCCCGATTGACCCGCCTTTTCTAGGACATCCTGATGAAGCTCTACTACAGCACCGGTTCCTGCTCGCTCAGCCCCCGCATCGCCCTGCACGAAGCCGGCCTGGCCCATGAGGGCGTGCTGGCCCCCACCAAGACCAAGCTGCTGCCGGACGGCACCGATTTCCGCACCATCAATGCCAAGGGTTATGTGCCCCTGCTCGAGCTGGACAGCGGCGAGCGCCTGACCGAAGGCGCGGCCATCGTGCAATACATCGCCGATCAGGTGCCCGACAAGCAGCTGGCACCGGCCAATGGCACGCTGGCGCGTTACCGCCTGCAAGAGTGGCTGACCTTCATCGGCACCGAGCTGCACAAGGGCGGCTTTGGCGTGTTCTTCAACCCCACGTCCAACGACGAATTCAAGGCCGCCACGCGCGAGCGGCTGGCCGGCCGCCTGAGCTGGGTGAACCAGCAGCTGGAGGGCCGCACCTGGTTGATGGGTGACACCTTCACTGTGGCCGATGGTTACCTGTTCAACGTGACCAACTGGCACAAGCCCACGGGCATCGATCTGAGCCCCTATCCCAACATCCTGGCCTGGCGCGAGCGTGTGGGTGCGCGCCCGGCTGTGCAGGCGGCCATGAAGGCAGAGGGCCTGCTGGGCTGATCAGCCCTTGCGGCCAGCGCCCAGGCTGATCGCCAGGTTGTCGCACAGGGTGCGCTGGTCGTCGGCGTTGCCCAGGCGGCTGCAGGTGGCCAGCAGGCCGTCGGGCCCGTCAACCAGGCGGCGCAGCACGGCGTCGTGGCTGCCGTCGCGGTTCCAGGCCGACAGGCGGGCACCCACGCGCTGCAATGCGCGCGCGCTGCGCTCGTGGAACGAGGCCGGGTCTTTCGCGCCCTCGGCCAGGATCTGGCGCGCCACCTGCTCGATGCGGGCGGCGTTTTGCGGCGTCAGCTCGGTCAGGGCGCCGATCAGTGCGGCGCCCCATTGCAGGCGTGTGGCAGGGCCTTCGCTGCGGGCCCAGGCCTGCTCGTACCAGCTCACGGCTTCGTCGTTCAGGCCACGCTTGCGGGCCTGGTCGCCCAGCTGGCTCATCAGGTAATACGGCGCCGGGCTGCGCGGCAGGCTGGCCTTGAGCATGGCTTCGCTCTGGGCCCACAGCCCGGCGCGGCCCAGCGTGTAGGCGCCGTTGGTGATCACCGCCTGGCGCTCATAGGTGTTCTGGATCTCGCGGTCGTCGCGGGCCACGTGTTCGCTCACCTGGCGGGTCAGGGCTGGCGGCAGCTTGGGGTTGACGCTGGTCTTGGGCTGATCCAGGCGGGCCAGCTCGACGCGGGCGCTCACGGCGCCCAGGCGATCGGCACGCGACAGGCTGGCATCGGCCTGCAGGCGCTGCAGTGCCGGTTCGAAGGCGCGCAGCACCTGGTCACGGGTGGCGCCCGGTTCGGGGGCCAGCGCCAGCGTGATTTCGCGGGCAAAGTTGCTCAGCACGTCCATCTGGGCGCGGCTGGCCCGGGCATCGCCCAGCAGCTTGATGACGCGCTGGCGCAGGGCGGCATCGGGCTGGATGCCTTGCGCCTCATTGCTCATCGCCAGTGCCTTGAGCAACAGGCGGTTGGACGCCTCGGTCTCGCTGCGCGGGCAGGCAACGGCCAGATCGGCCAGCACCGACGCGCCCTCGCCGGCCAGCACCAGCTGCGATTCATCGGTGTCCCAGCTGTACCAGGCCAGCGCCTGCCATTCCTGCGGCTTGAGCGGCTTGTGTTGCACGGCATCGGCCAGCAGGGCCTTGACCGGCCGCCCGCCCGACAGGCCCAGTTGCAACAGGCGCAGCACCTGAGGAGCGGCGGCCTCGCCGGGCAAGCGGGTGATCTCGCCGCCGTCGGGGTTCATCAGGATCAGCGTGGGGTAGCCGCGCACCTTGAAACGGCTGGCCAGCTTTTGTGCACCAGGCAGGTCGCCGTCGATGTTGACCGCCACCACGCTGCGGCTGCGCTCGATGAAATCGGCGCGGTTGAACAAGGTGGCCTTGAGCTGGTTGCAGGGCGGGCACCACGAGGCACCCCAGTACAGCAGCAGCGGCTTTTTCTCGCTGCGGGCCTGGGCCTGGGCGCGGTCGATGTCGGCGTCGTTGGCGGCGTCCAGCCAGGCCACGCTGGGGCCGCTGGGCGCCGGGGCCGCATGGGCGGCGGCCTGGGCGGGCAGGCTGTGCAGCGACAAGCCGGTGGACAGGGCCAGCATCAGGGCAGCCAGAACAAATGGTGCACGCATCGGAACAACTCCAGGGGGCGTCGGCCAGGCAGGCCGGTGTGAAAGCCCGGCATCATGAACCATCCGGCGGCGCCAGCGGGGCCTGGGGGTCATCGTCGGCCGTCTCGGCATGGGCACGGGCCAGCGCCATCCACACCGCAAAAGGCAGGCGCATGGCGCGGCGCGGGGCCGGCCGTGCCACCACCAGGGCGCCATCGGGCTGCGCCAGCATCACGCCGTACACCTCGGGGATTTCATCGGCCCGGGCAATGCCCTCGCGCAGCACATACCAGCACTCGCTGCTCAGCCAGCGGTAGGCCTCGCCCTTGGCGGGGCGGCGCAGATCGGCCAGCAGATCACTGCGCTGCACCTTGATCTCGTGGGCGATGGGCTCGACAAAGTCTTCAACGGTGGTGTGGCGGATCGAATAGACATCGGGCTGGGCGATGACCCAGCTGCCGGGGGCTTCGCTGGCGCTGGCGTCGGCCGCAGGCGCAGCGTCGCCCACCCGGGCGCGCAGGCTCAGGCCGCGCCACACCACACGCCCGGCACGCTGCATCTCGCGGGCCACCCGGGCCACCAGGTCTTCATGGGCATCGCGGGCACGGCGGTTCTTCTGCAAGGTGGCGGCCAGCAGGGCCACGCCGGCGTCGGTCACGCGCAGGGTGTCGCGGCCCTGGCCGTCGCGTTCACGGGCCAGCAGGCCGGCGGCCAGCAACTCGGCCTCGATCAGGTCTTGATAGGGCCAACCGGCCGAACGCCACATCTCGCGCAGGCGGCGGCGGTGGGCTGCGCCCAGCGCAGGCCATGCAGGATCAGGGGCGGGTGTGGCCATGGCCCCAAGGTTATCGCGGTGGCCGCCGCGCCTTCACAATGGTGGGCCTGGATCCCCTCACTGAAAGCCCCTGCCCATGCCTGACGCTGCCACCCCGGTTCAACATGCCCGCCGAGTCGAGCGCCTGGTGGCGGGCCAGGCCACCAGCGATGGCGCGGGCGTCAAGCTCACGCGGGTGCTCACCCAGCCCCTGCAGCGCCGGCTCGATCCGTTCCTGATGCTCGATGCCTTTGGCTCGGACAAGCCTGGTGACTACATCGCGGGCTTTCCGGATCACCCGCACCGGGGCTTCGAGACCATCACCTACATGATCGCTGGCCGCATGCGCCACCGCGATTCGGCGGGCAACGAAGGCCTGCTGGATGACGGCGCGGTGCAGTGGATGACCGCCGGGCGCGGCGTGATCCACAGCGAGCTGCCCGAGCAGACCGAAGGCGTGATGGAGGGTTTCCAGCTGTGGCTGAACCTGGCTTCGACCGACAAGATGCAGCCGCCCAGCTACCGCGACATCCCCAGCCCGCAGATCCCGCAGGTGCAGCAGGCGGGCGCCACCGTGCGCGTGATCGCGGGTGAGCACGCGGGCGTGGCCGGCGCGGTGCAGCGACCGCGCACCGAGCCGCTGTACCTGGACATCCACCTGGCTGCGGGCGCCCGTTTTGAGCAGGCCCTGCCCGCTTCACGCCACGCCTTTGTGTACGTGTACCGGGGCGCGGTGAGTGTGGCCGGCACGGCCGTGCCGGTGCAGCGCATGGCCATCCTGGCCCAGGACGCGCAGGCCGACGGCGTGGTCATCGAAGCGGGTGATGTGCCCAGCCGCCTGCTGCTGATCGCTGGCGAACCGCTGGGTGAACCCATCGCCCAGTACGGCCCGTTTGTGATGAACACGCGCGACGAGCTGATCCAGGCGGTGGAAGATTTCCAGGCCGGACGCCTGGCCTGATCCACCCCCGGCGGGCCACGCCCCGCGATCCCGTGCGGCCATGAAAAAGGCCCCCGCCTGGCGGCAGTTGCCGCTGGCCGGGGGCCTTGTTGCTGGCGGGCCGCGTGGGGCGCGACCCGCTGCAGGGGGGTCAGCGGTCCTTGCGGAACGACACCGACGGGCTGTTCGACGAGGCGTCGCCGAACAGGTAGACGGTGTACAGGCCCTTGGCCGCGATGGGCACGCTGGTCAGGTTGGACGTTTGCGAGATGCCGCTGTCGTTGGTGACATCCAGGCGAACGGCGGTGCCCGACGGCACGTTGGCAAAGGCCGATGCCGCGCCAGGTGCCACGCTGTTGGCCACCGGGCTGAAGTCGGCGGTCAGGCTGAGGTTGACCGGCGCCGCGCTGACGGTGGCGTTGATCAGGCGCAGCTTGGCGTTGGTGGCCACCAAGGGCAGGCGGTTGTCTTCGGGCAGCAGCGTGACGGTGGGCGCAGCGGGGGTGCCACGCACCATCAGGATGTAATCACCACCGGCTGCCAGGGTCTGGTTGGGCACCGTGATGGCGCTGCCGTTGATGGTCAGCGTGACCGGGACCGAACCGCTGGTGATGGCGGTGTAGGTGGCCGGGTTCGACTGGGCCGAGGTGCTGGTGACCAGCGAGGTGCCGCCAGCCGTGATCGAGAACGTGGCCGCACTGGTCAGCGACACCAGCGGACGGATGCGCGACTGGGTGGTCGAGAACTTGGTGGCGTCGCCCTTTTGCAGCACGAGCATGCCGTTGACCAGCACGCCGCTGCTGCCCGAGGTCAGCAGCAGGTTGGCCACCTGGGTGCTGCCCAGCACCAGGCCTTGGGCATCCAGGCGCAGGTCGGACTTGTCGCCGGCGGCGGTGACGCGCAGGCGGTACGTGCCCGAGTTGACGCTGTTGTAGCCCGAGCTGCCAGTGCCAGAGAGGCCACTATAGAAGGCCACTGCACTGTCCAGCGTTTCGTTGGCGCCGGTCAGGTAGATGTCAACGGCGCCGGCATCATTGGCCAGGTTCTGCACCTGCAGCTTGGTCTTGTTGGCCTCGGGTGCGGGCACGTCTTCCTGGATCAGGGACGTCTTGAGGGCGCCCGACCAGCCGTAGGCCACGATGGTGTAGCTGGCGTCCTTGCTGAAGGTGCGGGTGGCCGTGGACAGCGCCGACGTCGAGCCATTGGGCAGGATGGTGGTGGAGATGCCCGTGGTGGCGGCCGACGCGTAGGCACCGGCTGCGCCGTAGGCCACGGCCGTGTTGGTGGTGGTGGTGTCCAGCTGCAGATCCAGCGAGCTGTAGCCCACGCTGGCGTTGAGCAGGCGCACATTGGCCGAGCCGCTGGACGAACTGCTGCCGCCGCCGCAGGCCGACAGCAGGGCCGTCCCTACCAAAGCGGCCGTTGCCGCAAACCGAATCCAGACACGCATTGAAACCACCCCTTGAGAGCGAGGAAAAAAGACGGCGACCATGGCGGCCGCAAAACATCAAGCATAGCCTGCTGTTGTTTGCTGGCTGATGAAGTTGACCTGCATTCAGCCCGCAAAAGCCGACATTGTCGCCTTGTTCGGCCCGCAAGCCCAGGCCGGGCCGCTTACTCCACCACTTGCACGCCCTTCCAGAAGGCCATGCGGCCCTGGATGTTGGCGGCCGCCTCGGTGGGCTCGGGGTAGTACCAGACGGCATCGGGGTTCAGCTCGCCGGCCACCAGCAGGCTGTGGTACCGCGCCTGGCCCTTCCACACGCAGGACGTGCGGTGGTTGCTGAAAGTGAGGTAATCGCGCTTGACCGAGGCTTCGGGGAAATAGTGGTTGCCTTCAACCACCACGGTGTCGTCGCTCTCGGCGATCACCACGCCGTTCCAGATGGCTTTCATGCCGGGCTCCTGCTGTTGGCGCGGGCCGACGGCCTGCGCTGCTGCCGCGATGGTACGGACAAAAAAAGAGCCGGCGGGAAGGCCGGCTCATGAAAGCCCTGGATCACAGGGCGGGCAGAGGAAACAAGTGGGCGTCGACCCGGTCGAACTCAAGCGCTCAAAGCACGGCGCGTTCGGCGCTGACGGCGAGCTGGGCGGTTTGCACCGTGGCGGCTGAATGCGCGGCATACAGGGCCGCCTGGTCGGCGGCGGCCAGGCCGGTCACACCCGTCAGCACACCGGCGGTGATGGCCAGTGCCAGGCCCAGCGACAGCAGGTTGTGGCGGGCGGTGGTGAACGAGAAGGTCTGGTTGGCGGCTTGGTTCATGGTGGGCTCCTGTCTGGTGGTGGGGCGTTGCCGTCGTTGGCATCGCTTGGCATGGGTTGAACTCTAGGGATCACCGCCACGTGCTGCCAGCGCCTGTCGACGCTCGGTGCCTTCGGGCGGATGAGCCGCATCCAGTGGCGATGAACCGTCATGCGGCCAAGCCACCCAGGCCCTGTTTTGGCGCTGCTATGCTGCGCTGGCCATGTCCGACACCCCGCCTTTTGCCCTGCAGATCCAAGGCCTGCGATACCGCTGGCCCGGTGCGGTCAGCGACACCCTGGCGTTGGACGAGTTGACGGTGGCGGCCGGCGAAGCGGTGTTCTTGCGCGGGCCCAGCGGCAGCGGCAAGAGCACCCTGCTGGCGCTGGCCGCCGGGGTGCTGCTGCCGGGCGCCGGTCAGGCCTGTCTGATGGGCACTGATTGGGCGGCGCTCAGCGCCCGCCAGCGCGATCAGCACCGGGGCGACCATGTCGGCCTGGTGTTCCAGCAATTCAACCTGCTGCCCTATTTGTCGGTGCTGGACAACGTGCGCCTGCCCCTGCGCTTCTCGCGCCGCCGCGCAGCGCAGGCCCGCGCGGGCGAGGCCGAGCATTGGCTGGCCCAGATGCAATTGCCGCAACCGCAGTGGCTCAAGCCCGCGGCGCAGTTGTCGGTGGGCCAGCAGCAGCGGGTGGCGGCCTCCCGCGCCCTGATCGGCCGGCCCGAGGTGGTGATCGCCGACGAACCCACTTCGGCACTGGACGAAAGCCTGCGCGAAGCCTTCATGGATCTGTTGCTGGCCAGTTGCCGCGAAGCCGGCAGCGCGCTGCTGTTCGTCAGCCACGATGCCCGGCTGGCGGCGCGTTTTGAGCGGGTGCTGGATCTGCCCGCCCTCAACCGTGGGGGGGCCCGGCCATGACGCCGCTGCTGACCCTGGCCGCACGCAGCGCCTGGAACCGCCGCTTTGCGCTGGGCTGGGTGGTGTTGTCGATCGCGTTGTCCACCTGGCTGCTGCTGGGCATCGAGCGCCTGCAGCAGGATGTGCGCCGCAATTTCAGCCAGGCGGTGTCGGGTGCCGATCTGATCGTGGGGGCCCGCACCGGCCCCACGCAGTTGTTGCTGTACGGGGTGTTCCACATCGGCCAGCCCACCCAGCCCATCCGCATCAGCAGCCTGCAGGCCCTGGCCCAGCACCGGGCGGTGGCCTGGGTGGTGCCCTTGTCGCTGGGCGACAGCCACAAGGGCTTTGCGGTGCTGGGCACCACGGCCGAGTATTTCGAGCGCTTTCGCTATGGCGAGCGCCAGGCGTTGCGGGCCGTCCAGGGGCCACTGGGCTTTGCAGGCCTGCACGATGCCGTGATCGGCGCCGAGGTGGCCCGCCAGTTGGGTTACCAGCTGGGCAGCCGCCTGGTGCTCAGCCACGGCGACGGGGCCCTGGAAGACAACGACCACGACGACCAGCCCTTTGTGGTCACCGCCATCCTGGCGCCCACGGGCACCCCGGTCGACCGCACGGTGCATGTCAGCCTGATGGCCATGGAATCGCTGCACCAGGATTGGGCCACCGGCATGCACCTGCCTGGCTCGGCCGCGAAGCTGGGCGAGGCAAGCGGCCCAACGCAGCCCGATCTGACCCCCCGCACCGCCACGGCCGCGCTGGTGGGCCTGAAGGTGCGCGCTGCCGCGCTGGCCGTGCAACGTGATGTGGCCGCCATGCGTGAAGAACCCTTGCTGGCCATCCTGCCGGGCGTGGCGCTGGATGAGCTGTGGTCGGTGGTGGCGCTGGGCGAGCGCGGCCTGCAGGCGGTCAGCGCGCTGGTGGCCATGGTCAGCCTCGCGGGCCTGGTGGCGGTGATCCTGGCCGGCCTGAACGAGCGACGGCGCGAGCTGGCCATCCTGCGCGCCGTGGGTGCCGGCCCGGCCCAGCTGATGGCCCTGCTGGCCCTGGAAGGCGCCTGCATCACCGCTGCGGGCGTGCTGCTGGGGGCGCTGGTGCATGCCCTGTGCGTGGCCGCGCTGGCCCCCTGGGTGCAGGCCCATTGGGGCATCAGCCTGCGCCTGATGGCGCCCGGCAGCGCACAATGGCAGATCATGGGCGCGGTGTTGCTGGGTGGCCTGCTGGCCAGCCTGCTGCCCGGCTGGCGCGCCTACCGCCTGTCGCTGGCCGATGGCCTGTCACCCCGAGTCTGATCCTGTCCATGTCTGATCGCCGCCACATCCTGTCCTTGCTGTGCGCCGTCCTGGCTGGTGGGGCGGTGCAGGCCCAGCCCCTGCCCAAGGTGACGGCAGGCGGCTACACCGAGCTGCGTTGGGACGACCTGGTGCCCAAGGGCTGGGACCCGATGAAGGGCCTGCGTGAACGCGGCATCACCAACCTGGCCTTGCTCAATGATGGTGACCCCAAGGCCATGGAGCTGCTGCGCCAGATGCGTGAGCTGTGGGACAACGCCCCCACCGAGCCGCAGCTCGACGGTGCCCGGGTCAAGCTGCCCGGTTACCTGGTGCCGCTGGAAGAAGGCCCCGCTGGCCACACCGAGTTCTTGCTGGTGCCCTACTTCGGCGCCTGCATCCACACGCCGCCGCCGCCGTCCAACCAGATCGTGCTGGTGGTGCCGGCCAAGCCTGCGGCCGGCCTGCGCAGCATGGACACCATCTGGGTCAGCGGTGTGCTGCGCGCCCAGCGCGGCAATTCGGTCCTGGGCGTGAGCAGCTACCGGCTCGAAGGCGCCCTGGTCGAACGCTACAAGGCTGTCCCTCGATGAACCACTGGCGCACCCGCTTGCCCGCAAGCAGCCCTTGGCGGGCCTGGCTGCTGGCGGCTGTGCTGCTGTGGGCGCAAACTGCCGGGCTGCTGCACGGCCTGTCACACACGCACGGGCAGCTGCCCGGCGCGGTGCTGGCAGTCGGCCTGGCCGATGGCAGCGCGCCCCATCCCGCTGATGACGCCGGCACGGCCGACGCCGCCTGCCAACTGTGTCTGGCCTTTGCCGGCTTGCTGGCTGCGGGGCTGGTGGCAGCCTTGCCGGGCCTGCCGCGTGCGCCGCAATCGGCGCGTGGCAATTCAATCCGGCCCCTGCCCCGGGCCCGCCACCACGCGGCCCCTTACGGTGCGCGGGCGCCGCCGCCTGATCCGCTGAACCTGCCCCACCCGGGGCCTGGCACCTTCGCACCGGCCTGATCCGGTGGCGTGAGGCGGCAGGCCCTGGCCTCGCCGCTTTTTCACCGGATCACTCACCATGCCTGCCGTTTCTCCCGCCCTGCGCGGGCCCGCGTCTGGCCGCCCGAATGGGTTGCCAGGCCACACCCCCCTTCCTCTGGCTGTGTGCCTGCTGCTGGCCGGCCCGGCCTGGGCAGCTGCCGCCGAGCCGCCCATCACCAACCAGGTGCTGGTCACAGGCAACGCTTTGTCGCGCAGCAGCCCCGATCAGGCCAGCAGCGTGCTCACCGGCGAAGCCCTGGCCCAGCGTAAGCAGGGCACCCTGGGCGACACCCTCGACGGCCTGCCCGGCGTGGCCGCCTCGGGCTTTGGCCCACAAGCCAGCCGCCCGGTCATACGGGGCCTGGATGGTGACCGCATCCGCCTGCTCGACAACGGCGGCGCCTCGGCCGATGCCTCGAATCTGAGCTTCGACCATGCGGTGGCCGTGGACCCGCTGGTCATCGAGCGCATCGAGGTGCTGCGCGGACCGGCCGCCTTGCTGTACGGCGGCAATGCCACCGGCGGCGTGGTCAACACGCTGGACAACCGCATCCCGCGTGATGCGCTCACAGGCTTGGGCGGGCGGGCAGAACTGCGCCTGGGCGGGGCCGCGCGTGAGCAGGCCACCGCCGCGCTGCTCGAAGGCGGCGCGCAGGGCCTGAACTGGCATGTGGATGCCGCCAACCGCACCAGCGACAACCTGCGCACGCCGCGCTTTGTGCCGGAGGCCGACGGGCAGGCCCGGCCCGCCACCGGCCAGGTGGTCAACAGCGCCGGCCACAGCCAGGCGGGGGCCGTGGGCCTGTCGTGGGCCGATGCCCAGGGCTTTGCCGGGCTGTCGGTGGATGGCCTGCGCAACCGTTATGGCGTGACGGTGGAGCCCGACGTCACCATCCGCATGCAGCGCCAGCGGGTGCAGGCTGCCGGTGAGCAGCGCTGGGCCACCGGCCCCTGGTCGGCGCTCAGCTGGCAAGGCAGCCAGACCCGCTACCAACACCAGGAGCTGGAAGGCGACGGCAGCGTGGGCACCACCTTTGCCAGCACCGGGCGCGAGTTGCGTGCCCAGGCCCGGCAGGCACCGCGCAGCGTCGCGGGGGGCCAATGGCAGGGCGTGCTGGGCACACAGCTGGAGCAACTGGCCTTCTCGGCCCTGGGCAGCGAAGCCTTTGTGCCGGCCACCGACACCCGCAGCCAGGCGCTGTTCACCTTGCAGGAATGGGCGGGCACCGCCGGCACCCTGTCGGCGGGTTGGCGGCGCGAAGCGGTGCAGGTGGCGTCGCGCGGGGACGCGCCGGGCCTGGCCGGGCCGCACTTTGGCGCCGCGCAGGGCCGCCGCTTTGCGCCGCAAAGCTGGTCGCTGGGGGTGGCATCGCCGCAGGTGGCCGGCTGGCATGCAGGCGCCACCTGGGGCCACACCGAGCGGGCGCCGGCCTACTACGAGCTGTTTGCACAAGGCCCCCACGTGGCCACCGGCACCTGGGAGCGCGGTGATGCCAGCCTGGCTGCCGAACGCAGCGGCCACCTCGAAGCCACGCTGCAATGGCAAGGCCAGCCCGGCCAGCACATCCA
>Ga0228698_1000089_pt1 | contig 84053 bp, 70 predicted proteins | sample McNCre117_Aug_MG_FD_178015 | JGI IMG/M metagenome (GOLD analysis project Ga0228698, IMG submission 178015) | Freshwater microbial communities from McNutts Creek, Athens, Georgia, United States - 1-17_Aug_MG | ecosystem: Environmental > Aquatic > Freshwater > Creek | place: USA: Georgia...
GGGACGCTGGTAAATGGTGCCGTCCGGGTTGCGGTCAAACGGCATGCCCATGTGCTCCAGGTCATACACGACCTTGGGTGCTTCGCGGCACATGAACTCGATGGCATCCTGGTCGCCCAGCCAGTCTGAACCCTTGACGGTGTCGTAGAAATGGTAGTGCCAGTTGTCCTCGTTCATATTGCCCAAAGACGCACCAATACCACCTTGCGCAGCTACGGTGTGTGAACGTGTTGGGAATACTTTGGACAGCACAGCGACCTTGAGGCCGGCGCGGGACAGTTGCAGTGATGCGCGCATGCCAGAGCCGCCGGCTCCGACGATAACAACGTCAAATTTGCGCTTGGGAAGGGAAGCGGTAGTAGCCATGAATAAGTGCCTTAGTGAAAGGTGTCAATGTCAGTGCGGTCGTCTGGGGCTTAAACGCGCCAGAGTACTTGAACCGCCCAGCCGGCGCAGCCGACCAGCCAAACAATCGAGAAGACTTGCAAGCTGAGTCGCAGTGCAAGCGATTTGACGTAGTCCATCCAGATGTCGCGAACGCCGATCCATGCATGGAAGAGCAGGGCGAGAATGGTGACGAACGTCACAATCTTCATGCACTGACCGGAGAAAATGTGCGACCAGCTGTCATAACCGATGGGACCTTTGCTGAAGATGACGTTGGCCAGCACCAGCAGGGTAAAAATTGCCATGATGACGGCTGTGACACGCTGTGCCAGCCAGTCGCGCAGGCCATAGTGCGCGCCAGAAACGATGCGTTTTGCGCCGTAATTAACTGCCATGTTGATTTCCTAATGTGGTCCGTTGATGATTAGTACAGGCCAAACAGCTTGGCGGCCAGAACGACCGTCAGCAGGGTGCCCAACGTGAGGGTGAATACCGCAGATTTGCGACCAAACTCTTTGCTCACCGAGTGGGTTGCGTCCATGTAGAGATGGCGCAGGCCGGCGATGAAGTGGTGCAGGAAGGCCCACAAAATAGCCAGTGCCACCAGTTTGACAAACCAGCCCGGCAAAAAGCCGGCGCCCAAGCGGAATACAGCGGTGAAACGATTGAAAGAGATTTCTGACGAAATAGAGGTATCAAACATCCAAATAATGAACGGCATCAGCAAGAACATGATGGCGCCGCTGATGCGGTGCAAGATCGACACGATGCCAGCAGGTGGCAAACGGTAGGTCGGCAGGTCGCTCAGCGCATTGATGTTGCGGAATTCGGGTCTCTTGGCCTGGGGGGATTTGACAAGTTCAGTCATGGCTCGCTTTCGGTTTAGTAACGGCTTTGTAATTGGTTGGCGTGAGAAACAGAAATTCTATTGCACCGCATCATTCTGACAACGGACTTGCAAAAAATAGATGAGTAGCGTGCGTGGCTTAGGCATATTGGGCTGTGACATGGCTATCAGCTGAGTCCGTTTTTATAGTGGTGGGTGGTGGTTAAATAAAGTCCTCTGCGCAGCTCCATTGGCGCGTCATTGTAGGTATAGGCTATGCGCTCTACGCTGAGCAGTGGTGTTTGGGCTGGTATGTGCAATAACTGACATTGCTCCGTATCGGGCAGGACAGCGCGTATTTTTTCTTCTGCACGCACCATGCGCACGCCGAATTCAGATTCGAATAGCGCATACATCGGGCCATTGTCCGCACGCAATGTGTCGGCTGTAAGTCCTTTGAAGCGCGCTCCAGGCAGCCACAAGTCTTCCAGAATGGTGGGGACGCCCGCGAACGAGAGAATGCGCCTTACCTGGAGTACCGAGTCGCCCTGGCGAATTGCCAGAATGCGGGCGATTTCCGCAGGTGCCCGCAGGCGCTTGCAATCGACTATTTGGCGCTGTGCGCGGCCTTCGGTGTCCAAACTGCCATTGTCAGGGTGCAGGCGCAAAAAGCGGTACTGTACTTGTCGCTCGGCATGCGTGGCCACAAAAGTGCCTTTGCCTTGGCGGCGCAGCAGCAGATTCTCGGCAGCCAGTTCGTCTATGGCTTTGCGCACCGTTCCCTGGCTCACTTTGTAGCGCGCCGCCAGGTCCATTTCACTTGGTATGGCGGTGCTGGGTTTCCATTCGCCGTTTTGCAGACTTTGTAACAGCAGCGCCTTGATTTGCTGGTACAGGGGGCTGAAAGCCGGCGCCGCGCCTGCCGTGCTGCTGTTGTCGTTGCTTGCCAGCCCCTCGCTGGCGGAGGCGCCGGAAAGGTTGTCATCAGGGAACGGTGGCAGGGCGTGCATGGGCAGCATGGGAGGGCAAAATTGTCAGCTGGCTGTCAGGTGTTTTGTAACATGCAATCATATCTTATATAAGATATAAGACAAATTGACTTTGCAATAAAATCGCGGGTAAACTCTGATCCCGACTGTGGGGCAAGGCCCTCGGTCGCCCCCGTTTTCACTATCTATCTGGAGTTACCACCATGAGCAAGAAGCCCGTTCGTGTTGCCATTACTGGCGCCGCAGGCCAAATTGGATACGCCCTGTTGTTCCGCATCGCTTCCGGCGAAATGTTGGGTAAAGACCAGCCGGTTATTCTGCAATTGCTGGAAATCCCAGATGAAAAAGCCCAGAACGCTTTGCGTGGCGTGATCATGGAGCTCGAAGACTGTGCTTTCCCGCTGCTGGCTGGCATTGAAGCCCACAGTGACCCGATGCAAGCCTTTAAAGACACCGATTACGCATTGCTGGTGGGCGCACGTCCGCGCGGCCCTGGCATGGAGCGCGCCGATCTGCTGGCCGCCAATGCGCAAATTTTCACAGCCCAAGGCAAGGCGCTGAATGCCGTTGCATCGCGCAATGTGAAGGTTCTGGTGGTTGGCAACCCGGCCAATACCAATGCGTACATTGCCATGAAGTCGGCGCCGGATCTGCCGGCAAAGAACTTCACCGCCATGTTGCGCCTGGATCACAACCGCGCAGCGTCGCAACTGGCAGCCAAGACCGGTACCGCCGTCGGCGATATTCGCAAGTTGACCGTGTGGGGCAACCACTCGCCCACCATGTACGCCGACTACCGCTTTGCCACTACCAGCGGCAAGAGCGTCAAAGACCTGGTGAATGACCAGGTATGGAATGCAGACGTGTTCTTGCCAACCGTTGGCAAGCGTGGCGCTGCAATCATTGCTGCGCGCGGCCTGTCGTCTGCAGCTTCGGCTGCCAACGCCGCTATCGACCACATGCGTGATTGGGCGCTGGGTTCGAACGGCGAGTGGGTGACCATGGGTGTTCCTTCCAATGGCGAATACGGTATTGCAGCCGGCGTGGTGTTCGGCTTCCCCGTTACCACCGTCAATGGCGAGTACAAGATTGTTGAAGGTCTGGAAATTGATGCTTTCTCGCAAGAGCGCATCAACATCACGCTGGCTGAGCTGCAAGGCGAGCAAGACGGCGTCAAGCACCTGCTGTAAGCCATTAACGTGGTCCATCCGCGCGACGTTTTGCTGGGGTCTCAGGGCGCAACGGCTCATTTGCCGGTGTGCGACCATTACTGCGGCGTCGAAGCGCGGATAAAAAAAAGCCTGCAACTGCAGGCGGATCTGATCGCCCAGCGCGGCGCATGCCTGTTTGACGTCACACTGGATTGTGAAGACGGCGCGCCAGTGGGGGCCGAGTTGGCGCAGGCGCAAATGGTCGCCGAATGGGCCAATCAGATCCACCGCCAGCCACCATCCGCCACCCCAAAACAACGGGTGGGCGCGCGCTTGCACCCGGTTGACCATGCGTCTTTTGACAGCGACGTGACCGTGGTTGTGGGCGGCGCAGCGGCGGCCTTGAGTTACATCATGATTCCCAAAGTGGAGTCGGTGTCCGACGTCCAGCGCGCCGTGCAGGCACTTGATGCCGCAACGCCGGCAGGGGTGCCGGCCATTCCCCTGCATGTGTTGATTGAGTCGCCCGCAGCAGTCCAGCAGGCCTTTGCAATTGCGGCGCAGGCCCGCGTACAGTCGGTTAGTTTTGGTCTGATGGATTTCGTTTCGGCGCACGGCGGGGCCATTGGCGCTGCGGCCATGTCGGTGCGTGCTGCCGATGATGCGCACACCCTGGACCAATTTCACCACCCCCTGGTGGTGCGCGCCAAACTGGAAATTGCGGCGGCTTGTCACGCGCATGGAAAGGTGCCATCGCATTGTGTTGTGACCGAGTTCCGCGATGCGCATGCCTTGACGCGTGCCGCCAGTGCGGCGTCTGCGGCACTGGCTTACACGCGCATGTGGAGTATCCATCCGGACCAGATTTTGCCGATTGTTGCCGCCTTCGCACCGAAGCCGGACGAGATCGCTCTGGCGGTGGAAATTATTGAAGCCGCGGCAGCCCGGGACTGGGCGCCGGTGTCGGTGGCAGGTAAATTGCATGACCGCGCCAGCTTCCGTTATTTCTGGCAGGTACTGGAGCGTGCGCAGCGCACCGGATGTGCCTTGCCGGGAGCGGTGCGGAACTATTTTTAGTGTTGAGTTAATAAAGGAGAGAACCATGTTGAAGTCTTACCGCGACCATGTGGCCGAACGCGCCGCATTGGGTATTCCCCCGTTGCCGCTGTCTGCCAAGCAAACGAGCGAATTGATTGAGCTCCTGAAGTCTCCTCCGGCCGGTGAAGAAGCCACGCTGGTCGATCTGATTACCCACCGCGTGCCCGCTGGTGTGGACGATGCCGCCAAGGTCAAGGCCAGCTATTTGGCCGCGGTGGCCCATGGAACCGAAAAATGTACGCTGATCAGCCGCGCCCGCGCTACCGAATTGCTGGGCACCATGCTGGGTGGCTACAACATCAGCCCATTGGTTGATTTGCTCGACGACGCTGCGGTTGCGGCCGAAGCTGCTGAAGGCTTGAAAAAGACCTTGCTGATGTTCGATCAGTTCCATGATGTGAAAGAAAAGGCCGACAAAGGCAATGTGCACGCCAAAGCCGTGCTGCAGAGCTGGGCCGACGCTGAGTGGTTTACCAGCCGTCCGGAAGTACCGCAGTCGATTACGGTGACCATCCTCAAGGTCTCCGGAGAAACCAATACCGACGATCTTTCGCCCGCCCCCGATGCCTGGAGCCGCCCGGATATTCCGTTGCACGCATTGGCGATGTTGAAAAACAAGCGGGATGGCATTACCCCTGAAGAAGACGGTAAGCGCGGTCCGGTGAAGTTCATTGAAGACCTGCGCGCCCGCGGCAATCTGGTGGCGTATGTGGGTGACGTTGTTGGCACCGGTTCTTCGCGTAAGTCGGCCACCAACTCGGTGCTGTGGTTTACCGGCGAAGACATTCCCTATGTGCCTAACAAGCGTTTTGGTGGTGTTTGCCTGGGTACCAAGATTGCCCCAATTTTCTACAACACCATGGAAGACGCGGGCGCGTTGCCCATCGAGCTGGACGTCAGCCAGATGAATATGGGCGATGTCGTTGAGCTGCGTCCCTACGACGGCAAGGCGTTCAAAGACGGCAAGGAAATTGCCAGCTTCCAGGTCAAAAGCGAAGTCCTGTTTGACGAAGTGCGTGCCGGTGGCCGCATTCCCTTGATCATTGGCCGTGGCCTCACTTCCAAGGCGCGCGAAGCGCTGGGCTTGGCCCCGTCTACCTTGTTCCGTTTGCCGCAAAACCCGGCCGATACCAAGAAGGGTTTCAGCCTGGCACAAAAGATGGTGGGCAAGGCCTGCGGTCTGCCGGTCGGACAGGGTGTTCGCCCCGGCACCTATTGCGAACCCCGCATGACGTCGGTGGGCTCGCAAGACACCACCGGCCCCATGACCCGTGACGAACTGAAAGACCTGGCTTGCCTGGGTTTCAGTGCCGACCTGGTGATGCAATCGTTCTGCCATACCGCTGCGTATCCGAAACCCGTTGACGTGAAAATGCACCACGAGCTGCCGGAATTCATCAGCACCCGTGGTGGTGTCTCACTGCGCCCGGGCGATGGCGTGATTCACAGCTGGTTGAACCGCCTGTTGTTGCCAGACACCGTTGGCACCGGTGGTGACAGCCACACCCGTTTCCCCATCGGTATCAGCTTCCCCGCCGGCTCCGGCTTGGTGGCATTTGCTGCGGCCACGGGCGTTATGCCGCTGGACATGCCAGAGTCGGTATTGGTGCGCTTCAAGGGAAAAATGCAAGCGGGTGTCACGCTGCGTGACCTGGTTAACGCCATTCCCCTCTACGCCATCAAGGCCGGTTTGCTGACGGTCGAGAAGAAGGGCAAGAAAAATATTTTCTCGGGCCGCATTCTGGAAATCGAAGGCTTGCCGGACCTGAAGGTAGAGCAGGCGTTCGAGTTGTCTGACGCGTCCGCTGAACGCTCCGCCGCAGGCTGCACCGTGCATCTGAACAAAGAGCCCATCATTGAGTACATCAACAGCAACATCACCATGATGAAGTGGATGATCGCCAATGGTTACGCTGACGCCCGCACACTGGCCCGCCGTATTGCTGCCCAAGAAGCCTGGTTGAAAGACCCGCAACTCATGAAGGGCGATGACGACGCCGACTACGCAGCCGTGATTGAGATTGACCTGGCCGATATTCACGAACCCATCGTGGCCTGCCCGAACGATCCCGATGACGTCAAGACCCTGGCCGACGTCGCCGGCGCCAAGATCGATGAAGTCTTTATTGGCAGCTGCATGACGAATATCGGGCACTTCCGTGCAGCCTCCAAGCTGATGGAAGGCAAGCGCGATATTCCGGTCAAGCTCTGGATTGCGCCGCCGACCAAGATGGACGCCAAACAGCTCAGCGACGAAGGCCACTACGGTGTGCTGGGGGGCGCGGGAGCCCGCATGGAAATGCCGGGTTGCAGCTTGTGCATGGGCAACCAGGCGCAGGTGAAAGAAGGTGCCACGGTGTTCTCTACATCGACGCGCAACTTCCCGAACCGTCTGGGCAAGAACAGCAATGTGTATCTGGGTTCGGCCGAGTTGGCAGCTATTTGCTCCAAGTTGGGCCGCATCCCGACCCGTGAAGAATATCTGACCGACATGGGTGTGCTGACCGCAGCCAGCGATAAGGTGTATCAGTACCTCAATTTCGACAAGATTGAGGACTACACCGCGTCGGCGGCAACCGTCCAGTAACTGCCTGTAGCCGCCCTGCATTGGGCGCGCAAACCAAGCCCCGCTGTGCACAGCGGGGCTTTTTTTTGCCCGCACCATTTTCAGTCAACGTGACACCGGGTGGACCGCCGGTCCTGGAATCCCATGCGCCCCGGTTACACTCCGGTGCGAAACAATTCGGTCATATTTCTGACATGAAAGGTAAGGAGTTTTTTCATGCTTTTTGGTAAGTTGCTGCCGCGCGAGGGCGATTTCTTTCAAATGTTCAACCAGCACGCCGACCGAATCGTCGAAGCGGCGCATGCTTTCTCCAAGCTGGTTGCGCACTATGGCGATGTCAAATTGCGCGCCCAATACAACCGTGAGGTGGACGACGCTGAGCGTGCCGCCGACCGGGTTACGCACGAATGCAATCGTGCCCTGCACGTCACATTTATCACCCCGCTGGACCGTGAACAAATCCACGCCCTGATTAACACCATGGACGATGTTGCCGATCTGTTTCAGGATTCGGCCGAAACCATGGCACTGTATGACGTGCGCAAAATGACAGAGGAAATCGTCAGTCTGACCGATCTCAGTGTGAAATGCTGTGAGCGCCTGCGCGACGTGGTGGGCTTGCTGGGCCATATTGCGGAACAGTCCAGTGTCGAAGCGGCTTTGAAAACCTGCGAAGAAATTGACCGCCTGGAGTCGGACGCGGATCGCGTGATGCGCACTGCCATGAGCAAATTGTTCCGCGAAGAGTCCGATGTGCGGGAGTTGATCAAGCTCAAGGCAATCTACGAGTTGCTCGAGACCATTACCGACAAGTGCGAAGACGTTGCCCACGTGATCGAGGGCATCATCCTCGAGAACTCCTGATTGCGACCAGGCTTGTATGGAACACGTTCACACAACGCTGTGGGTTGTCATGTTGCTGGTGGCATTGGGCTTGGTGTTCGACTTCATGAATGGTTTTCATGATGCCGCCAACTCAATTGCGACGGTGGTTTCCACCGGCGTATTGCGCCCCGCCCAGGCGATTATTTTCGCGGCATTTTTCAATGTAGTCGCGCTGTTTATTTTCCATTTAAGCGTAGCTGCAACGGTGGGCAAGGGTATTGTCCAGCCCGGTGTAGTCGACACGCATGTTGTCTTTGGCGCGCTGTTGGGTGCCATCAGCTGGAACGTCATTACCTGGTACTACGGCATTCCCAGCAGCTCGTCCCACGCGCTGATTGGTGGTTTGGTGGGGGCAACCATGGCAAAAACCGGCATGGGCGGACTGGTCTCTGCCGGTATATTGAAAACGGTGGTGTTCATATTTTTGTCCCCATTGTTGGGCTACGTGCTGGGTTCGCTAATGATGGTAGCGGTGGCCTGGATATTCCGCCGGGTGCGACCGCTCAAAATTGACCGTTGGTTCCGGACCTTGCAATTGGTGTCTGCCAGCGCTTACAGCCTGGGGCATGGCGGTAACGATGCGCAAAAAACCATTGGCCTGATCTGGATGCTGCTGATTGCGGGTGGCTACATTGCACCGGATGCGACATCGCCGCCGTCGTGGGTGATTATTTGCTGCTATCTGGCGATCGGGGCAGGCACCATGTTTGGTGGCTGGCGCATTGTTCGCACCATGGGTCAGCGCATTACCAAGCTGAAGCCGGTGGGCGGATTTTGTGCCGAAACCGGGGGCGCCATGACCTTGTTCCTGGCAACTGCACTGGGCGTCCCGGTATCTACCACCCACACCATTACCGGAGCGATTGTGGGGGTTGGTTCGGTGCAGCGCACCCGCGCCGTGCGCTGGGGGGTTGCCGGCGATATCGTTTGGGCGTGGATTTTGACTATTCCCGCAGCAGGCTTTGTGGCGGGTGTTGCCTATGGTTTGAGTTTGTTGATCTTTTAAGCTGTTGCGTCTGCATCGGGCGGTGTCAGATCACCGTTTCCGATGCCGCGCTCCATCATCACCACATCCAGCCAGCGGCCGAACTTCCAGCCGCAGCTGCGCAGTACGCCAACATGGGCAAAGCCACTGGACCGGTGCAGTCCAATGGATGCAGCGTTGTCAGAGTCACCAATGACCGCGATCAGGCGCCGTACACCGCTGCGTTCCGCTTGCGACAACAGCTCGCTCAGCAACAGGCGACCGATGCCGCGACCGGTGGCATCGCTTGCCAAGTAAATTGAATTTTCCGCTGAAAAGCGGAATGCAGGGCGGGGTTTGAACCAATTGCAATAGGCAAAGCCCAAAATCCGACCGCAATCCTCTGCCACGAGATAGGGCAAGCCTTTGCTCCAAACGTCATTGCAACGCCCCAGCATTTCGGCTTCGCTGGGCGGGGTGGTCTCAAAAGTTGCCGTTCCATGCAGTACGTGATGGGCATAAATTGCGGTAATTGCATTGAAGTCTGCAGTCAGGGCCGGGCGAATGATTGTCATGTGCAAAGAAAAAGATATAATCAGCGGCTGTTCAGAGTGTCACTGGCCGGGTGGTCAGTTGCGTGTCTCAAACTTTGAATTTTCGTGAATACAGCGCGTGTACTTGATTTATAACTATTTTGTACCCGAGCTGAACCCAGACTGAAGGTTTTTGAAGCGGAAGTTTCAAAATAATTTGGTCACCCAAAGGATTAACCATGGTCGTTATTCGACTCGCTCGTGGCGGTGCTAAAGCTCGCCCGTTTTTCAATATTGTTGTTGCCGACAAGCGCACCCGTCGTGACGGTCGTTTTATCGAGCGTATCGGTTTTTACAACCCGATCGCTACGGCCAACGAAGAAAGCATTCGCATCGCCCAGGATCGCCTGACCTACTGGCGTGGCGTGGGTGCGCAAGCGTCTCCCACCGTGGAGCGTCTGATTGCGCAAGCGGCCAAGAAAGCTGCTTAATCGCGAATCGGTGCAGGCTGCCTTGTCTGTCTGCACTCTGACAATTCAAGCCATTCAATACCGACTATGCTGACTGCACTCGAAGCGGCTGAGCTGCCTTCCGATGCCGTCGAAGTGGCCCGGATCGGTGAGGCTTGGGGTATTCGGGGTTGGTTCAAAGTGCTGGCCTACAGCGCTGACCCCGAAGCCCTGTTTTCCTCCAAACGCTGGTTTATTCTTCCGTCTGAAAAAGGCGTAAAAACCTTTGACGGTTGCTTGCGTTTGAATATCAAAGAAGCCAAGGACCACGCAGGTGGGGTTGTTGCGAGTGCCCAGGACATTCCCGATCGGAATGCTGCGGAAGCATTGCGGGGCGCACGCATCTTCATTGCACGTTCCAGTTTTCCCACCGCCGACAAAGACGAGTTCTATTGGGTTGATCTGATTGGTTTATCGGTTGTCAATCGCCAGGACGAAATTTTGGGCAATGTGCGTGAGTTGCTATCGACCGGACCGCAGACAGTGTTGGTGCTGGAGTTGCAGGTAGACGGCAAGCCGGTGGAGCGCATGATTCCTTTTGTGGCGGCTTATGTCGATGACGTTGATTTGAACGCCCGCCTGATTCGCGTAGACTGGCTTAGTGATTATTGAGGTCGGGCCGGTGCGCTTTGACGTCATCACCTTATTTCCCGAACTGTTTGCACCGTTGATGCAGGCCGGCATTACGCGCCGCGCTTATGCGTCCCGGCAGGTTGATGTCCATCTGAAAAATCCCCGTGATTGGGCAATTGGAAACTATCGCCGGGTCGATGATCGTCCGTTTGGCGGAGGGCCTGGCATGGTTATGCTGGCCGAACCGCTGTCGCAAACCTTGTCAGCCATTCGCAGCGAACGCCAGGATAGTGCGCCATTGGTTTTGTTTTCCCCGATTGGTCGTCCGCTGAACCATGCCCTTGTGGCCGAGCTGGCCCAAGGTCCGGGTGCGGTATTGTTGTGTGGACGTTACGAGGGCATTGACCAGCGTTTTATTGATGCCCATGTGAATCTACAGATCAGCTTGGGTGACTTCGTTTTATCGGGCGGGGAAATTCCTGCAATGGCATTGTTGGACGCTGTGGCACGCTTACAGCCCGGCGTCCTGAATGACCCGCAAAGCCACGCCCAGGATAGTTTCAACCCGCAGGTTGACGGTTTATTGGATTGCCCGCATTACACCCGCCCCGAAGCCTGGGAGGGGCGGGAGGTCCCGGTAGAACTGCTCTCTGGGCACCATGCCCATATTGAGCGTTGGCGGCGCGAGCAACGCCTGGCATTGACTGCGCAGCATCGGCCGGACATTTTGCAAAGTGCCCGTGCGCGTGGCGCGCTGACACCTGCAGACGAGCACTACCTGGCGACTTTGAAATGACAGTGCTATAATCGTGGGCTAACCGATCCTCTGGGTGGTCACAAAGCGCCAAAAATACCGTTCTGGCGCGCAGGTGCAAACAAACAATGGCTTGTCTGCATTTTCATTATGAATGGCGCACCCACGATCACGAAGGAAATCATGAGCAACATTATTCAGGCACTCGAGCAGGAAGAAATAGCCCGTCTGGGCCGTAACATTCCTGAATTCGCACCCGGCGACACCGTGGTCGTTAACGTCAACGTGGTCGAAGGTACCCGTAAGCGCGTTCAGGCATATGAAGGCGTGGTTATTGCCAAGCGCAATCGTGGTTTGAACAGCGGTTTCATTGTTCGCAAGATCTCCAGCGGTGAAGGTGTGGAGCGCACGTTCCAAACTTACAGCCCTTTGATCGCCAGCATTGAAGTCAAGCGCCGTGGCGATGTCCGTCGCGCCAAGCTGTACTACTTGCGTGATCGCAGCGGCAAGTCTGCACGTATCAAGGAAAAGCTGCCAGCCAAGAAGACTTCGGCTTAAGAGGTCTTGTAGGCAAAAGAACCGCCCAGTGCTGCACTGTGGCGGTTTTTTTATGCACGGAGATTGATGTGAAGCCTTCGGATTTGAAACCTTCGGGTGTGAAACCTTCAGGTGTGAAATCGTTGCCTGTCTTTGATCCACGCAGTGTGCCGGTACAGCGAGTGGACGGTCATTTGCCAAAATTGCCTGCATCGCAGCTGCAAGCCGCGTCGATAAAAGCGTTGTTTCGGTCGCCGAAGGCGTGGACGCCAGAGTTTCAGGCTGAACCGCGCTTCACCGACAAGCCGATGGCACCGGCAGCCGTCTTGCTGGGTTTGGTCCAGCGCGCATCCGGCCTGCATGTTTTGCTGACCGAGCGCAGCCACCGACTGAAAAGCCATGCGGGTCAAATTTCTTTTCCAGGTGGAAAAGTCGATACGGGTGATACCGATCGAATCGCCACTGCTTTGCGTGAAACCGAAGAAGAAGTGGGCCTTACAGCCGATTGGATTGACGTGCTCGGATGTTTGCCGCACTACACAACCGGCAGTGCTTTTGTCGTCACGCCCGTACTCGCTTTGATTGCGCCGGGCTTCTCCCTGCGGCCGAATGCACAGGAAGTTGCCTCGGTGTTTGAGGTGCCATTGCCTTTTTTGATGGACCCTGCCAACCACCGGCATCACGCGGTCGTAGTAGACGGGGTGGCGCGGCACTGGCTGTCTATGCCGTATCGGGAGCACGCGGATGGTACTGAATATTTCATATGGGGCGCGACGGCGGGTATGTTGCGGAATTTGTACCAATTCCTGCGCGATGCGGGGGGCAGCCCTGCAATGGAAGGCCGGAGCCAAAAATAGCTCTGTATGATTGCCCCATGAGCTTTATATCGATTCTCATTGCCTTGTTGTTGGAGCAGGCCAGGCCACTGGCCCCCGCCAACCCGGTTCACAGTGCGCACCGATCCTGGGTGCAATGGGCAGTTCGCAATTTCGATGCGGGAAATCGGCAACACGGCTGGCTCGCGTGGGGCGTCAGCGTAATGGTGCCAGCCGGTTTTGTATGCCTCGTACATTGGATTCTGGTGCTGAATGTCGGCTGGATGGCGGCCGCAGCATGGAGTGTCGCGGTAATTTATCTGACTCTGGGTTTTCGGCAGTTCAGTCACCACTTCACCCGCATACGCGATGCCTTGTATGTCGGTGATGAGACCTTGGCCCGGCAGTATCTGGTTGAGTGGATGCAGCTGGATGCAGCCGCGTTACCACGCCGCGAAATCGTGCGCCATGTCATAGAGTATTCGGTGGTGTCGGCGCACCGCCACGTTTTTGGCGTGCTGGCCTGGTATTCCGTCGGTGCCGCAATCGGCTTGGGGCCAGCGGGTGCGGTGGCTTACCGGATCGCCGAGTACATGGGGCGCTTCGTCAATCGTCCCAGCCGGCCCGATACCTTGCCTGTCAGTGTTGCATTGCAAGCCTATTCCCGGCGGGCCTGGTATTACGTCGATTGGATTCCGGTTCGCTTAACTGCTTTGGGCTTCGCGTTTGTCGGTAGTTTCGAAGATGCGGTGGACTGTTGGCGGCAATATGCAGCCCAGTTTCCCCTCAACAACGATGGCGTGGTGATTGCAGCAACGGCGGGTGCGGTGAAGGTCCAGTTGGGCGAATCGGAGGCTTTTAACGACAGTGGTGAAGTGCCGCAGAGTCAGCATCTGCGGGCGGTTGTTGGGCTCGTATGGCGCACCGTCGTGATGTGGATGGTGGTGCTTGCGTTGCTCACGCTGGCCCGTTTAATTGGTTGAATCCGGAAGGTCTGTTGCGACCCCGTTCGAGCGCTTTGGTGTTTGCTAGTAACGCGTTTCTGATAATTCCGCAAACAGTGCCTGGTATATACGGTAGCGTGACGCACTCAGTAACCCGTCTTGGGTCAGTGCCTGCAAAACACCACAGCCCGGTTCGTGAAGGTGGCTGCAGTTGTAGAACTTGCAGTCTGCCGTATAGGCACTGAGGTCGGGCATTAGGCGTGCCAGTTGCATGGCCTCAATATGGTGCAGTCCAAACTCCTGAAAACCTGGCGAGTCGATTACCGCCGTGCGACGCCCGGCATCGGCCCAATACAAGCTGGTGCTGGTGGTGGTGTGCTTGCCCGAATTCAAGGCGCTGGAAATTTCCTGTGTCAATACCTGCGCCGCAGGCAATAGGCGGTTAATCAGGCTGCTTTTGCCAGAGCCCGACGGACCGAGTACGAGTGTCGTTTTGTTTTCCAGCAGGGGCATCAACTCGCCCAGCTGTGTCGCCGGTGCTGCGTCGTCGCGCGGGTTGAGCGCGGTGGACAGCATGGTGTAGCCCATCTCCCGGTAGGGCGCCAGGCGCTGCCAGGCACGGGCGTGCAGTTCGCCCAGGTCGCGTTTGTTCAGGACAATCAGCGGCTGTATTTGCGCTGCTTCGGCGGCAATCAGGGCACGCGTCAACTGGCTCTCGGAAAACTCCGGCTCGGCCGCAATCAGAATCAGTATTTGGTCCAGGTTGGCGGCAAAAGACTTGGTTCGAATTTCATCCTGCCGGTAAAACAGATTGCGCCTTGGCTGAATTTTTTCGAGCGTACCTTCGTCCTCAGAGGCTTGCCACAGAACCTGGTCGCCAACCACTGCCTGGGTTTTCTTGCCGCGTGGATGGCAGATCAGGCGCCGCCCATCCGGCGTCTCCACCCATACGTGCCGGCCATGGCTGGCAACCACCAAACCCGGCTCGAGCACTGCTGCGGACGCCCCGACGCCTTGTTGTACACGTGGCGGCTTCACGCGGCAACCTGCAGGCGGGCTAGCCGCTCGAAAGCCGGTGGGTGCGAATAATAAAATTTCACGTAGAGCGGGTCGGGTGTCAGTGTGGACGCGTTGTCCTTGTACAGTTTCAACAAGGCATGCTTCAGGTCCTCGCCACTGGTTTGCGCTGCGGCGTAGGCATCGGCCTCAAACTCATGGCGGCGGGATAGCTGGGAGAACACAGGGCTAACGAAGCTGGTGAGCAGCGGAACGAACATTAAAAACAGCAGCAAAGCCAACGCGTCGTTGGGGCCATACGCCGCTGGACTGACGCCCAAGCCTTGGTAGAACCAGGCTTGCGCACTGAGCCATCCCAGCAAGGCAAACCCCGCCAGACTCATGCCAAACATGGAAAGCATGCGCTTTAATACATGGCGGTGTTTGAAGTGGCCAAGTTCATGGGCCAGCACGGCGTCGACTTCTGCAGGGTTGAGTTGTTCTAGCAAAGTGTCGAAGAAAACCACCCGCTTGGCGCTGCCCAGACCGGTGAAGTAGGCGTTGGCATGGGCACTGCGCTTGCTGCCGTCCATCACAAAGAAACCTTTGGCTCGGAAGCCGCAGCGCGCCATCAGGGCATTGACACGGTCTTGCAGTTCAGGCGCGTCAAGGGGTTTGAACTGGTTGAATAAGGGGGCGATCCAAACCGGATACACCAGCAGCATCAGCAGGTTGAATGCAGTCCAGACACCCCAGGTCCACAACCACCAAAAAGTGCCGGTGGCGCCCATCATCCACAGCACCAATGCAGCCAATGGAAGACCCAGAATGGCGCCTACAAGTGCGCCCTTGAGTGCGTCTTGCAACCACAATGCAAAGCTGGTTTTGTTAAAGCCAAAGCGTTGCTCAATCACGAAGGTTTTGTAGAGTGAAAAGGGCAGATCGATCGCACTGCTAATAATCGCAAATCCGAGCAGCAAGCCCAATTGTTGCGCCATGCCGGGTCCCACCAGGCTCAGCAGCCATTGGTTGAGTGCCTGCAGGCCACCGAGCAGCGTCCATGCACAGGTTATCGCAGCATTCCACGCCATTTCCAGCATGCCAAAGCGCGTTTGGGTTACCGTGTAGTCGGCCGCTTTTTGATGGGATTCCAGCGAGATCTGGGCGGCAAACTGCTGTGGCACCGTGTGTCGATGGTGGGCGACGTGGCGGATCTGGCGTGATGCCAGCCAGAATTTCAGAATCAGGCCACTGAGCAAGGCCACGGCGAAAATAATAGAAATGGCATTCGCCGGTGAAAAAACAAAAGAAGCGTCATTCATGGTGGCAGAGTTTAGGTCATCGGCGACAATAGCGGGATGTCTGACGCCCATACTCCCCCGAAGCCCCTGACCAAATCCGATTCCAACCTGATCTGGCTTGACTGCGAGATGACCGGTCTTGAGCCCGACCACGATCGGATTATTGAAATAGCCGTTATCGTGACGGATTCCTCCCTGAGCCAACGCGTTGAAGGACCGGTATTGGTTATTCACCAATCCGACGCCCAACTCGATTCCATGGACGCGTGGAACAAAGGCACGCACGGTAAGAGCGGCTTGATTGACAAGGTGAAAGCATCCACCACCAGCGAAGCCCAAGCGGAGCAGTCGGTGCTGGACTTCCTGTCGCGTTACGTGCCAAACGGCGTTTCGCCGATGTGCGGAAATTCGATTGGACAGGATCGCCGCTTCTTGGTTCGCTACATGCCCAAATTGGAATCCTTCTTCCATTACCGCAATCTGGATGTCAGCACCCTGAAGGAGCTGGCCAAGCGCTGGCGCCCCGAATTAGCGGCGGGATTTAAAAAGCAGCAAAAGCATACGGCGTTGGCCGACGTACATGAGTCGATCGAAGAGCTCGTGTACTACCGTGAGAATTTCTTGCGCCTTGACAGTACCAATTAGGTGGAAACCCGAATCCATGGCATAATTGCCGGCTGCGCATTATTTGCGCAGATAAATAGTACATCTCCGTTCATTCTCCGGGCTGCAGACCCTAGGCACACAGCGCTCTTCGCGCGCAGTGCATGCAGCCCCACGCACCAGCGCCACTTGTTTGTGGCAGGTGCCGGTTGCGTTTGATGGTTGATGTTTTTTAACCATTAACGCATTGCCGCATTTCATGCGGCACGCGTGTTTGAGAACTTTATGACTGACACTACAACAGTGGCTGGCGCGTTCGCGTCTGCCGAAAATTTGCCTGAAATTTCTACCCACGCCCTGGCTGAAAGCGTGCACACCCAAGCGGTTGGCAATGCTGACGCTGAAGCGCCTTTGGCGCTCGAAACTTCGGACGCAATCGACGCGGCGGATGTGGCCGATGTGCCCAATGGCTTTGTCGAGCTGGGCCTGGCGCCCGAGCTGGTGCAGGCTGTAAAAGATTTGGGTTACACCCAGCCCACCCAGGTTCAAACCAAAACCATTCCCCTGGCGCTGCCAAGCACTGCTGCGGGAGAGAAAGACGGCTTCATCGATTTGATGGTTTCCAGCCAGACCGGAAGCGGCAAGACCGCCGCATTCCTGCTGCCGGTATTGCACACCTTGCTGGCACAAATCGCTGCTGCCGAAGCCACTGAACGTGCCGCGTTTGAAGCTGCGGTCGCCGAAGCCGAAGCCAATGGCACGGTTCCGCCCAAGCGCTCCAAGCGCAAGGACCCGACCAATCCACGCAACTTCAAGGCCGCTACGCCTGGCGCCCTGATTGTCTGTCCGACCCGCGAACTGGCCCAACAAGTAGCCCACGACGCTATTGACCTGGTCCGCCATTGCCGCGGTTTGCGCGTTGCCAACGTGGTCGGTGGTATGCCGTATCAGTTGCAAATTGCCAAGTTGCAAAATGCCGATCTGGTGGTTGCAACCCCAGGCCGTTTATTGGATTTGCAGCGCTCCATGCAAATTAAGCTGGACCAAGTGCAGTTTCTGGTTGTCGATGAGGCCGACCGCATGCTCGACCTGGGCTTCTCCGACGATCTGGCCGAGTTGAATCAGCTCACCATCGGCCGCAAGCAAACGATGATGTTCAGTGCAACCTTCGCGCCGCGCATTCAGCAGTTGGCTGCCCGCGTAATGCGTGAGCCCCAGCGTGTGACCATCGACAGCCCCCAAGAAAAGCACGCCAATATTAAGCAAGTTCTTTTCTGGGCCGATAACGCCTCCCACAAGCGCAAACTGCTTGACCATTGGCTGCGTGACACCACGATCAACCAAGCGATTGTCTTTGCCAGCACCCAAATTGAGTGCGATGGCTTGGCCAATGATTTGCAACAAGACGGTTTTGACGCAGTGGCCCTGCACGGTGCATTGAGCCAAGGTTTGCGCAATCGCCGCCTCATGGCCTTGCGCCAAGGACAGGTGCAAATTCTGGTTGCCACCGACGTCGCTGCACGCGGCATCGACGTGCCGACAATCACCCACGTGTTCAATTTCGGCTTGCCAATGAAGGCGGAAGATTACACCCACCGCATTGGCCGCACCGGTCGTGCAGGACGCGATGGCATTGCGGTTACTTTTGCTGAAATGCGCGATCGTCGCCGTATTTTCGATATCGAGGCATACAGCCGCCAGCCGATCAAGGCCGAAGTTGTCCCCGGTCTCGAGCCGCAACAGCGCATGCCTGAATCGCGCCCTTCGTTTGGTGGTCGTGGTCGCGGTGGCGATTTCGCGCCCCGTGAGCGCAAGTTTGGCGGCCCACGTCAAATGGGCGGTGGCAATGGTGGCGGCGGTAACTTTGGTTCCGATTTCGGTGCCAAGGGCCGTGACTTTGGTGGTGCTGCGCGCGAAGGCTTTAGCTACGAGCGCAAAGGCGGGTTCAATGACCGTTTTGCTGGCCAAGGCGCCCCCCGTGGCGACAGCCGCCCACCGCGTGGTGATTTTGCCCCTCGTGGCGATTTCGCTCCGCGTGGTGATTTCGCTCCGCGTGGCGATGCAGGCGGTCGGGCGCCGGCATTTGGCAAGCCTGCCGCATTCGGCAAGTCGGCCGGTTTTGGCAAGCCTGGGGGTGGCTTTGGTAAACCGGAAGGTGGCCGTCCGTCCGGTCATGCCGGTAATGGCGGCAAAGTGTTTGTGCCGCGCGATGCGAAAAAGCGCAGCCCACGCAGCGCCGGCTAAGCGGGTCTTTCCTGCCTCAGTTAGCGCATCGCGTTGAGCCGGGCCAGTTCGCAGAACAATGCGGACTGGTCTAATCCGGCGTCGCCATGGCTTACGCCGGCGGCGTACAGCGCTTCCAATGCGCAGGTGATAGGGGCGTGGAAGCCCAGTTCTTCCGCCGTTTGCAGCGCATTGCGCATGTCTTTGAGTTGAATCGCCATGCGCCCACGCGGCGCGAAATCGCGTTCAACCATGCGTTGTCCGTGCACCTGCAAGATCCGACTGTCGGCAAAGCCGCCGCCGATTGCAGCCTTGACCTGCCCCATGTCTGCGCCACCCTTTTCACACATCAGCAACGCCTCCGCCACGGCGCCGATAGTGATTCCCACAATCATTTGATTCGCAAGCTTGGCCAATTGACCGCTGCCCACTGGCCCGACGCGGGTTGCACGGCCCAGCGGTACAAACGCAGTGAGGGCACGCTCAAATGCCGTCTCGCTGCCCCCCACCATGATGGCCAGCGTGCCGGCTTCTGCGCCCAGCGTGCCGCCCGACACCGGTGCATCCAGATAGTCGCATTGCAAGGCGTGTAGTTGCTGTGCATGCTGCCGCGCTTGTCCTGGCTGGATCGAAGACATGTCGATCAGCAGTGCGCCGCGCCGCATGGCCTTGGCGGCCCCCAGCACGAACAATACGTCGGCCACTGCATCGCCGTGCTCCAACATGGTAATTACGATGTCTGCATTGCGTACCGCAACGTTGATATCGCTCTGCACATTCACTCCGTCGGCGCGCAGGGGCAGCGCTTTTTCTAAACTGCGATTCCAGGCATTGACGGTATGGCCAGCAGCACGCAGGCGCCGGGCCATGGGGAAGCCCATCATGCCGGTGCCGATTACGGTAATCGCCTGTGGTGCGGTGGCAGTTTGGGAGCGTGCAAGGTCGGAGTTAACAGCTGCATTCATGGTGGTTCAGTGTGGCGGCGTTACATCAGCAAATGCTCGCCGGCGTTGTCGCCACCGAGTGTTACGTAGTTGACTTTGCGGATGTCCATTAACTTGATTCCTCCGGCATAGCTGATGGAGCTCTGGACATCCTGCTCCATTTCAATCAGGGTGTCTTTCAGACAGCCTTTAATGGGCTCCAAAATACGCTTGCCCTCGACGTGTTTGTACTCGCCTTTATTGAAGTCACTGGCCGAGCCGTAGTACTCTTTGTAGCGTTTGCCATCCACCTCCACCGTTTGCCCCGGCGATTCTTCATGCCCCGCAAACAGTGAACCAATCATGACCATGGTGGCCCCAAAGCGAATGCTTTTGGCAATATCTCCGTGGTCGCGAATGCCACCGTCGGCAATGATGGGCTTGGTTGCAACGCGGGCACACCATTTCAAGGCGCTGAGCTGCCAGCCACCGGTACCAAAGCCGGTTTTGAGCTTGGTAATGCAGACTTTACCTGGCCCAATACCGACTTTGGTGGCGTCGGCGCCCCAGTTTTCCAGATCGATAACGGCCTCGGGTGTCCCCACGTTGCCCGCGATTACGAAGCTTCTTGGCAATTTTTGCTTGAGACAGGCAATCATGTTTTTCACGCTGTCGGCATGGCCGTGGGCAATGTCTATCGTAATAAAGTCCGGAGTCAGGCCTTCTGCAACCAGCGTATCAACGCAGGCATAGTCGGCCGCCTTGACGCCAAGTGAAATAGATGCAAAAAGCCCACGCGATTGCATGGAACGGGTAAATCGCACCGGGTCCAGGTCGAAACGGTGCATCACGTAAAAATAACCGTTCTCGGCCAACCAGACACAAATCGTTTCGTCCACCACGGTTTTCATATTGGCGGGCACCACCGGTAGTCGGAAACGGTGGCCTCCGAGTTCAATGCTGGCGTCGCATTCGGAACGGCTCTCTACCCGGCATTTGCGCGGTAACAGCAAAATATTCTCGTAGTCAAAAATTTCCATGCGGCACTCCAGGATGCAAGACAAAAAAAACCGGGCTGCGCAAAAATGCGGGCCCGGTGGCAAATAGTAGCGTATTCGCGCCACTTGTGCCACGCCAGCCATGGTTTGGGCCGCTCGTTGGCGTATGCGGTGTTGCTAATTTGGCCAAGACCGCACGCACCGAGTGGATGGCCGAGAACCCGTCTGTCGGGGATGGCGTTCACGCGACCGCAATGCATGGGCACCGAATGGCCGTTTAACCGGTTAACCGTTTAGTGGGAAAAATGATCCATCGCCATCCCCCGTGCCCTGGGTGTATGCATTGGCGCGCTTTTATTGTGCCCACTGGCTGATGATCTCTGCGGCGATAGACAGGTGTTTGATTGCGCGATACCGTACGCACGTCGACAACGCCTGGAAGCTGCCCATTCAGACCCAGTTTTCGCGCATTTTTGTTGCCGGGGCAACCCTTATTAATCTGATCACATGAGCGTATTTTGAAGAAGTGATTACCCAGGCGCGGTTTGCCATACCGGTGTCTGGGCCCTGCAGGCCGATGGGTATTTATTTCCTGCTGGTCTGCGGATCCGAGACACCGCATGCGATGCACAGGTTTTAGTGCCGGTCGGCACGTCAGCCATGTCGCAAAACAGCCCGACCATATCCCGTGTGGCGATGTGGATCAGGCGCGTCGGGACCGTCTGTTGCGCGTGGTCGTTCTTTGGCCCCAAAAAAGCCCTGGATATGGCACACGGCTGTTCAATCCCGAGGCTATTCGGGTCACTGCCGAGCGTGTCTGCGTTGGCTAATCCCGCTCAGTGAAAAACCCCGGCGGGAGTTTCTACAATCGGGGTATGTCTCTTTTGTCTGCTGCACCCCACCACCAGTCGCCCTTGCTGGCCACGCTCAATCAAGAACAACTGGCGGCGGTCACATTGCCGGCCGCTCACGCGCTCATACTGGCGGGGGCAGGGTCGGGCAAAACACGTGTGCTTACCACGCGCATCGCCTGGTTATTGCAGCAAGGACTGGCAACCCCAGGCAGCATTTTGGCCGTGACCTTTACCAATAAGGCGGCCAAAGAAATGATGACGCGCCTTTCAGCAATGCAAGCCGTGCCTTCGCGCGGCATGTGGATTGGCACGTTTCACGGCCTGTGCAACCGGTTTTTGCGGGCCCACTTCAAAATGGCGGGTCTCCCCCAGACCTTTCAGATTCTGGACACGCAAGACCAACTGTCCGCCATCAAACGGCTCTGCAAGCAGCTCGGCATTGACGATGAGCGCTGTCCGCCAAAAGACATTCAACGTTTTATTTCCGCTTGCAAAGAAGACGGCTTGCGGCCCAAGGACGTACCGCCGCACGACGCCGATATGCGGCGCAAAGTGGACATCTACCAAGCGTATGAAGACCAATGCCAGCGTGAAGGCGTGGTCGACTTTGGCGAGCTGATGCTGCGATGTTACGAACTTCTGCGCGACAACGCGCCGATTCGCGCCCATTACCAGCAGCGTTTTCGTCATGTCTTGATTGACGAGTTTCAAGATACCAACAAGCTGCAGTATGCCTGGATCAAGATGTTGGCTGGCAAGAGCGAATTCGAGCTCGGAGACACCGGAACCGCGGTTATGGCCGTGGGCGATGACGACCAGAGTATTTATGCGTTTCGGGGTGCGCGGGTCGGCAATATGGCTGACTTTGTGCGCGAATTCGGGGTTCAGCATCAAATTAAGTTAGAAGAAAACTACCGCAGTTTCAGCAACATCCTGGACTCTGCAAACGCGCTGATTAGCCACAACAGCCACCGCTTGGGTAAAAACCTGCGCACCGCCCAAGGCCCTGGTGAGCCGGTGCGTGTGCATGAAGCGGCATCCGATTTTGCCGAAGCGCAGTGGATGGTCGATGAAATGCGTTCTTTGATCTCTGGTGCTGGCGGCACGGCCTATGCGCGCAAGGAAATTGCCGTGCTCTATCGCAGTAACGCACAAAGCCGGGTGATTGAAACGGCACTGTTCAATGCGGCGATTCCATACCGTGTGTATGGTGGCCTGCGCTTTTTTGAGCGTGCCGAAATCAAGCATGCATTGGCGTATTTGCGTTTGCTGGAAAACCCACATGACGACACCAGTTTTATGCGGGTGGTCAATTTCCCGGCACGCGGTATTGGTGCGCGCAGCATTGAGCAACTGCAGGATTTGGCCAAAGCCAATGGCTGTTCGCTGCACGATGCTGTGAGTGTGCTGACCGGGCGTGCCGGTGCCGCTGTGGCGGGTTTTGTGGCCCGCGTGGACGTCTTGCGTGAGCAAACGGCCCGCATGAATTTGCGCGACATTGTGGCGACCATGCTGGACAGCAGCGGCTTGCTGGAACACTACCGGGCGGACCGCGAGGGCGAAGACCGCGTCGAAAATTTGGAGGAATTGGTCAATGCTGCCGAAAGCTTCGTTATGCAGGAAGGTTTCGGCCGGGACGCGGCGGCGCGCACCGTAATGCAGCCCCTGGACCGCAGCAATACGGGAATAGATGACCTGCCGGATTTTCCAATCGAGTCCTTGTCACTGGCGCCCCCGGTGCCATCCGCCGCACGCGCAAATGGGGATGCGCGTGCCGATGTCGACGCCGAATTTGGCGACAGTGGTGAAACGCTTTCGCCGCTGGCAGCATTCTTGTCGCATGCCGCCTTGGAGGCGGGCGACAATATGGCGCAAGCCGGGCAAGATGCAGTGCAGCTGATGACGGTGCATTCGGCCAAGGGCCTGGAGTTCGACTGTGTCTTCATTACCGGTATGGAGGAGGGGTTGTTCCCGCACGAAAACGCCATGAACGACCGCGATGGGCTGGAAGAAGAGCGCCGCCTGATGTACGTGGCCATTACGCGGGCACGCCAGCGTCTTTACTTAACGCACTCCCAAACCCGTATGTTGCATGGACAGACGCGGTTTAATTTGCGCAGCCGCTTTTTCGAAGAGCTACCCGAAAATGCCCTGAAATGGCTGACGCCCCCACGCAGTGGCTTCGGCGCCATGCCCATGCCGGGTGTCGCCCTGGGAGCAGCCCAGCAGGGAGGTTTTGCTGGCGGTGCATATGGCGCTGCTTATGGCAATGGTTACGGCAATGGTTACGGCAATGGTTACGGCGGAAATAGCCGAGGAAATAGCACCAGTAACAGCACCAGCAAGTCGGCTGCTTACACCGGCGGCGGTGCGCCAGTGGCCCGCAAGGACGCACCCGATCACGGTTTGCGTGTGAAGCAAAAGGTGTTTCACACCAAGTTTGGCGAGGGCGTTGTGTTGACCTTGGAAGGCAGTGGCGCCGACGCGCGAGCCCAAATTAACTTCCCACGCCACGGTACCAAATGGTTGGTCCTCAGCATTGCCAAGTTGACACCCGTGCCTTGAGCGTTTTACACACCGAGGCGGTCGCGCAGGTCGTACCAAAAGGCACCGAGTGCCGTTAAGGGCACACTAAAGCGGCGGCCACCAGGGAAGGGCAGGTGCGGCAGCTTTGCAAACGCGTTAAACCGTTCTGCCTGGCCCCGAATAGCCTCGCCCAAGACACGGCCAATCAAATGCGTGAACGTAATGCCGTGGCCAGAGCAGCCCTGCGAATAAAAAATGTTGTTGCTGAGCTGACCGACCTGTGGAAGTCGGGAGAGGGTCAGCAGGAAATTGCCAGTCCAGGCGTAATCAATCGACACATTGTGGAGTTCCGGAAAAGTCTTGCGCAGCTTGGGCACGATGATGGATTCAATGTGCGCAGGGTCACGGGCGCCGTAGACCACGCCGCCGCCGTAAATCAGGCGTTTGTCGGCCGAGAGCCGGAAGTAGTCCAGCAAGAAATTATTGTCTTCGACGCAATAGTCTGACGGGATCAGCGTGTCGGCCAATGCACCGAGCGGCGCTGTGGCCACTACCTGGGTACCACAGGGCATGGATTTGCGCGCCAATTGGGGCTCCAGTCCCCCTAGATAGGCATTGCCGGCAAGTACCACATACCGTGCCGTTACCTTTCCTTGGGCAGTGTGCACCGTCGGGTGTTGACCGCGCTCAATGCGCACTGCTGCACTGCCTTCAAAGATTTTGCCGCCCAGCCCCTCCAGTGCGCTGGCTTCACCCAGCGCCAGATTCAGAGGGTGAAAGTGGCCACCCGTGGGATCAACCAAAATGCCTTTGTAACGTGCTGTATTGACCACCTGGCGAATGGCGGTCGGATCGTCTAGCAGTTCCATTCCGGGGTGGCCCAAGCGCTCCCACAAGGCCTTTTGTTCGCGCAGGCCGTGAATTTTTTTATGCGACGTGGCTGCGAATACACCGCCCGGTTTCAGGTCGCATGCAATGCTGTAGCGCGCGACGCGCTCCCGAATGACTTCTGCACCCTCAAACGCCATGCGCGCCAGCGGCACAGCCATGGCTGCGCCGTATTGGGCTTCGATAAAGTCAATATCACGCGAGAAGCTGTGCACAATTTGGCCGCCATTGCGGCCCGATGCACCCCAGCCAATGCGCGATTGTTCGAGCAAGATAACGGAAAATCCCGCCTCGGCCAATGCGATGCCGGTAGACAGCCCGGTATAGCCGCCGCCCACAATGCAAACGTCGGCTTGGTGTGCACCTTGCAGGCTGGCGCGCAACGGTCCTGGGTGTGCGCTGGCGGCGTAATACGACGGTGCGTGGGGCAGGGGCGAGAGCGAGTGCGAGTGCGAGTGCGAGTGCGAGTGCTTAGGGGCGGCGGACATGGGATTCTCCGTGAGTGATCGGATGCAGCGCCAGTTTATGCAGCGCAGCGGGTCACACCGGTACCATTTGTGTCCCCGGTTCAGGGGCCAATCGGATCAGAGCGGGCCGTCGTCGTTGGCGAAGCAGGCCCTGAAACTGAAGTCAATCGAGGTGAAATACATGGCCGCCATGACCAGTGCAATTGGGAAAAGCACGCCGGTTACGGCCTCAGGGTCGCCGATCAACGAGACCAATACGGTGACCACCAGGCCGACGCCTATGAAGGCACCCATCCACGCCAAGTTGTAGACTGTGAACGCCGCAAAATTGCGGTAACAGGCCATAAAACTGAAGAACAGGCTCTTGACCGGCGTTACATTGTGCCAATGCACCAGTGCGGGCGCGTGCCAGAACAGCAGTGACAAGGGGACATACAAGCCCATGGCCACCAGCACCGCGAGTTCAAAATGCGGGTCCAGCGCCGTCTCGGCACTGAGTTCACCGCCGAACAAATACATGTGGGCGAACGCACCGCCATCGATGGTGGCGGAAATCGCCAGCACCAGCAAAAAGCTCAGTGCGTACAAGAGGCCCAGGATGGCCATCGATTGGATGCGACTGCGGCCGACGCGAAACGCGCTGAGCAGCACTGCGGGCATGGGAAAGCGCCCCTGATCGGTGTCACGTGTGGCCGCCATCAGACCCAGGGTGGCGCCGGGCAAAATGCCCAAAGCGAGAATATTGCCCACATAGGGAATGATGCTGAGCACGGAGATCAAGCCCAAAAACAGCAGAAACAAGACAGACAGTGCCAGCGGCTGCCGGAAAAATGTGCGCATGCCGGATTTGAACCATTGGACGCCCGTGCGGGCCGGAACGATCAGAAGTTTCATGCGCAGGTGGTGTCGGAGGTTTGCAAGGCAGTCAGGCTCAGGGGGTGTTGCGCGCGTTGGCGCAAAACGCGTTCGAAATGCGTGGGGTCGTGCGGTTTCAGCATAGAGGCTGCACGCGGCAAGTGCCAATCCCACAGGCGCGATAGCCAAAAACGCAAGGCGCCGGCCCGCAGCATGGCAGGCAATAGCTCCCGCTCGCATGCGGCCAGCGGACGCACGGCGCCATAGGCATCGAGGAAGGCGCGCGCGCGCGAAGGCGCACTGGCACCGGTGGGCCAGTCGATGCACCAGTCGTTCAGGCAGACCGCGATGTCAAATAGCCACGTGTCAACACCGGCAAAGTAAAAGTCGAAAAAACCGGTCAGGCGGGGCGTATCGGGGGCTTCTGCAGATGCCGGGGCAAACATCACGTTGTCCCGAAACAGATCGGCGTGGATTGCACCGCGTGGCAAGGCCGCATAGGCAGGCAGCGTGGCTATGTGGTTTTGGTAGGCCAGTTCGGTCTGAATCAGGGCGGCTTGGGGCCCATCGAGGTGGGGCAGTACCACCGGTACGGTGTCATTCCACCACGGTAGGCCGCGCAAATTCGGCTGCTGCATCGGGAAATCGCGCCCCGCTAAGTGCATGCGGGCCAGCATGTCACCCACCGCTGCGCAGTGGGCCGGGGTTGGCGCCATTTCGCTTTTGCCTTCGAGCAAACTGACCACGGCAGCAGGCTTGCCGCACAGCGTGTGCAAAACGTCACCGTCGCGATTGGACGCCGGGTTGGGCACCGCAATGCCAAAGCTGGCCAGGTGTTTCATCAGCCGCAGATAAAACGGCAGTTGTTCGGCCGTCAGGCGCTCGAACAGCGTCAGAACGTAGGTGTTCCGGTCGGTGGTGACGAAATAGTTGGTATTTTCAATACCGCCCGCGCAGCCCTCCATGCGCACCAAAGTGCCCAGACCAAGGGAGAGAAGAAAAGTGCTGGCCTCGTCAAAAGAGACCTCTGTATAGACCGCCATGCGCGAATTGTAGGGCCGCCGCGTGCGGTTCAGCCGGTGCAGGCAAAATGCGGGGATGAGTGAAGCGAATAAAACCCTGTTGCTGGTGGACGGTTCCAGCTATTTGTACCGTGCATACCACGCCATGCCGGATTTGCGTGCGGTGGCCGGCGATCCGACCAGTGCGCCGACAGGCGCCATTCGGGGCATGATCAATATGCTGCAGAGCCTGGCGAAAGAAGTTCCGGCCGCTTATGTTGCCTGCGTTTTCGACGCCAAGGGCCCCACCTTTCGCGATGCGATATATCCCGAATACAAAGCCCAGCGTGCGCCCATGCCGGACGATTTGCGCACACAGATTCCGGCTATTCACGAAATGGTCCGCATGCAAGGTTGGAAAGTACTGGATGTGCCCGGAGTCGAGGCCGATGACGTGATTGGCACTTTGGCCCATTTGGCGGCGACCCAGGGTTACGACGTGGTGGTAAGCAGTGGCGACAAAGACTTGGCCCAACTGGTTAATGAGCGCATTGTGATTCTCGACACCATGAACAACAAGCGCCGCGACCTGGCCGGTGTGGAGGCTGAATTCGGTGTGCCGGCGCGTTTGATGTTGGACTACCAGACACTGGTCGGCGACACCGTCGACAACGTTCCAGGTGTGGCCAAGGTTGGACCTAAAACGGCGGTCAAGTGGCTTGCCGAATACGGGTCGCTGGAGGCCATCGTGGCACATGCCAACGACATCAAAGGGGTGGTCGGCGAAAACCTGCGCAAAGCCCTTGATTGGTTGCCCACAGGCCGCTCCTTGCTGACCATCAAAACCGACTGTGACCTGGCCGAATGGTTGCCCGATCTGCCTTCGCTGGAAGCCTTGCGCCCGGCTGCAGCCGATGCGGCCGGTCTACTGGACTTTTACACCCGCTACGGTTTCAAAGGTCTGGCGCGTTCGGTGGCCGGCGCCGCCGGGACCGATGGCGTCGGGGCCAAGCCGTCCGCTGGGAAATCTGGCGCCAAAGGCACCGCACCTGCTTCGGCCAGCCCGGGCTTGTTTGATGGCCTGGACGGCGACGCTTTGGATACCGGTGTCGGTGCCGGTTCCGCCGCGCTCGCCCGCAGCAGCTCGGCGCAATATGAAACGGTGCTGACCTGGGAGCAACTGGCCCTGTGGGAGACCCGCCTGGCCGGTGCCGAACTGGTCGCACTGGACACCGAAACCACATCGCTGGACGCCATGCGTGCCGAAATTGTGGGCCTGAGTTTGTGTGCAGAGGAAGGCGTTGCTGCCTACGTGCCGCTGGGCCACAGCTATCCAGGTGCACCCGTCCAGTTGCCCCGCGAGGCGGTGCTGGAGCGCCTCAAACCCTGGTTGGAAAATCCGGCGGCCCACAAGGTGGGCCAGCATGTCAAATACGACCGCCATGTGTTCGCCAACCATGGCATTGAGGTGCAGGGTTATGTGCACGACACCATGCTGCAAAGCTATGTGCTGGAAGTGCACAAGCCACACAGCCTGGCGAGTCTGGCGGAACGCCACCTGGGGCGGGGTGGTATCAGTTTCGAAGACCTTTGCGGTAAAGGCGCTGGCCAGATTGGTTTTGACCAAGTTGACATCGAAAAGGCCGCTGAGTATGCCTGCGAAGATGCCGACCAGACCCTGTGCGTGCACCGGGTTTTGTGGCCCCGTTTGCAAACCGAGTCGGGGTTGGCGTTTATTTATCAATTGGAAATTGACAGCAGCGAAGCCCTGTACCGCATTGAGCGCAACGGCGTGCAAATTGATGCCGCGACGTTGGCCACCCAAAGCAATGCGCTGGGGCAGCGCATTCTGCAATTGGAGGAAGAGGCCCACGCGCTGGCAGGGCAGGTTTTCAACCTCAGCAGCCCCAAACAGATTGGCGAGATTTTCTTTGGCAAACTGGGCTTGCCGGTGGTGAAGAAAACCGCGACCGGCGCTCCCAGCACCGATGAAGAAGTGCTGGAGAAGTTGGCCGAAGACTTTCCATTGCCAGCCAAAATTCTGGAACACCGGGGCTTGGCCAAGCTCAAGGGCACCTATACCGACAAGTTGGCACAACTGGCGTTGCCGCGCACCGGGCGCGTACACACCCATTACGCGCAGGCCGTGGCGGTTACCGGCCGGCTGTCGAGCAACGATCCCAATTTGCAAAACATTCCAATCCGCACTGCCGAAGGCCGGCGCGTGCGCGAGGCCTTTGTGGCCCGTCCGGGTTATTGCATTGCGAGTGCCGATTACAGCCAGATTGAACTCCGCATCATGGCCCATATCAGTGAAGACGCTGCCTTGCTGCGTGCCTTTAACGATGGCCTGGATGTGCACCGCGCTACTGCGGCCGAGGTGTTCGGTGTGCCGGTGGAGCAAGTCAATACCGAGCAACGGCGCTTCGCCAAAGTGATTAACTTTGGTCTCATATATGGCATGAGCGCGTTTGGCTTGGCACGCAATCTGGGGATAGACAATACGTCGGCCAAGAACTACATCACGCGCTACTTTGAACGCTATCCGGGCGTGCGCGATTACATGGAACGCACACGCCAGCAGGCCAAGGCCTTGGGTTACGTGCAGACGGTGTTCGGTCGGCGTTTGTATCTTCCCGAAATTGCATCGCCGAATGGCCCACGCCGCGCCGGTGCCGAACGCGCGGCGATTAACGCGCCGATGCAAGGCACGGCGGCCGATCTCATTAAACTCAGCATGATTCAGGTGCAGCGTCTGCTTGATGCCGAGCAACGTGGCACGCTCATGATCATGCAAGTTCACGATGAATTGGTGTTTGAAGTGCCGGAGGCCGAGGTCGACTGGCTGAAAATTGCGATTCCACGCTGCATGGCGGCCGTCGCCGACTTGCGCGTGCCCTTGTTGGCCGAAGTTGGTGTTGGCCACAATTGGGACCAGGCCCATTGATTTTTTGTTCAAGCAAAGTATTTACATGACCGACCTGCGTATACATACCCCTGATACCGGCCTGCGGGCCGCTTACGACCATTGCGATGTCAACGGTTTTCCGGTGCCTTTCTATTACGCGGCACCCGCCGGCAAAAGCAATCTGCCGGTGGTTTTGGTGGTACAGGAAATATTCGGCCTGCACGCATATATTGCCGACGTTTGTCGGCGCTTTGCGCAGCAGGGCTATTTGGCGATTGCCGCTGATTTGTACAAGCGACAAGGCAATGCAACCGACTTTGATGACATCCCCCAACTCATGTCGGGACTGGTGAACCGGGTGCCCCAAGACCAGGTGTTGGCCGATTTGGACGCTACCTTGGCGTGGGCTGGCGCCAACGGCGGTGATCTGGGGCGTGCCGCCATTACCGGTTTTTGCTGGGGTGGTCGGATAAGCTGGCTGTACTGTGCGCACAACCCGACAGTGCGCACGGGGGTGGCGTGGTACGGCCGTTTAATGGGTGCAAAAACTGCATTGCAGCCGGAACATCCGCTGGATATTACCGAGCGCCTGCGGGTGCCTGTGTTGGCTTTGTACGGCGGCAAAGACGCCGGCATCCCCTTGTCCATGGTCGATGAAATGAAAAACGCACTGGCCACGGCAGCAACAGCGGGCAATCCCGCGGCAGCCCAAAGTACTTTTGTCATCTATCCCGAAGCAGAACATGCTTTTCATGCCGATTACCGGCCCGCGTACCGCGCCAGCGATGCTGCCGATGGTTTTCAACGTACCCTTGACTGGTTTGCTGCGCACGGCGTAGCTTGAATTTATGAATCCATTTAATCCCTCCCAATTGGCCCAGTTGGCCGAACAATTCGGCACCCCTCTGTGGGTCTACGATGCCGCCACAATTGACGCGCGCGTCAGTGCATTGCGGTCGTTTGATGTGGTGCGGTTTGCCCAAAAAGCCAATTCCAATACCCATATATTGCGCCGCCTGCGGGCCCTGGGCGTGGCGGTTGATGCCGTGTCATTGGGTGAAGTTGAGCGTGCGTTGGCGGCCGGTTACCAACCCGGTTTGCAAGGCGACCACGCTGAACTGGTTTTTACCGCCGATTTGCTCGATCGGGCCACGCTAGAGCGCGTCGTTGCATTGGGTATTGTGGTGAATTGTGGCTCCATCGATATGTTGGACCAACTTGCACAAGCCAGCCCGGGCCACCCGGTGTGGTTGCGTATCAATCCGGGTTTCGGTCACGGCCACAGCAACAAGACCAATACCGGTGGCGAACACAGCAAACACGGAATCTGGCATTCCGAATTGGTGCGCGCCTGTAGCGTGATTCGTGAAAAGGGCTTGCGTTTGCAAGGCCTGCACATGCACATCGGGTCCGGTGTCGATTACAGCCATTTGCAGGAAGTCTGCGGTGCCATGGTGGCGCTGGTGCGCACCGTGAAAGCCGAGGGCGTTGCCATGCACTCCATTTCTGCCGGTGGTGGCCTTTCCATTCCCTACAAGGCGGGCGATGCAGGTATTGATACCGCCCACTATTTCTCGCTGTGGGATGCTGCACGCCAAGAGGCCGCAGCGATTTTGGGCCATGCCGTGCACCTGGAATTGGAGCCGGGACGCTACCTGGTGGCAGAGTCGGGTGTTTTGCTGAGCGAAGTGCGCGCGGCCAAACACCAGGGAAGCCAGCACTTTGTGCTGGTGGACGCTGGCTTTAATGACCTGATGCGTCCCTCCATGTATGGCAGCTACCACGGCATGGAAGTGCTGCACGCCGACGGCAGCCACCCAAGCAGTGCGCCGGTTCCCACGGTGGTCGGTGGGCCCTTGTGCGAGTCGGGTGATGTCTTCACCCAAGCCGAAGGTGGCGTGGTGTTGCAGCGCAGCCTGGCACCTGCAGAGGTAGGCGACCTGGTGGTTTTTCACGATGCCGGTGCCTATGGCGCATCGATGTCTTCCAACTACAACACGCGTCCGCTGATTGCCGAAGTACTGGTGGAAAACGGCAGCCCCCGCCTGATTCGCCGCCGCCAAACGGTGGCCGAGTTGCTGGCATTGGAAGCGGTTTAAGCCTTGGTGGACCGCTGCAATCAGCGTCCACCATCGCCCACCAATGCATACGGCGCCCAGAATGCCGGATGGTCAAATGATGGATTGCGCATAAGCGACAGCATGGCTTGTCGCAGGCTTTCGGCTTTGCGTTCGGTTGGATGCGAAACGTAGTGGTCGATGGTTTGGGTTGTCAGCTGTTTGGCACTTTCGCTCTCTACCGACCAATGGGTTACCAGCATGCTGCGGCTGCCGGCATAGAAGAAGCCCCGTGCCAGCCCGCTTAAAGCTTCGTCTGCCTTGCCGTCTGCTGCCGCAGTATTGCACGCGGAAAGAATTACCCAGTCGGCGTTGAGTTTCAGTTTGAGTACGTCATCCAGCGTCAATAAGGCGGCCAAAGGCTGGGTCGATTCATTGCCTGTGCCTGCCAGTGCAAGTGCGGGTTGATTCAAGTGGGGCAGGTCACCGGGCACCAGTCCGTGCGTGGCAAAAGCGATCACTTTCTTTCGCTGCAATTCACCGCTGCGGCTGCTCTCAAGCACGCTGGCCTTGGTTGCCTGGGCGCCCAAATGCAGGTCGTGGGTTGGATCGGCACGCAACGCGGCGGCAATCGAGAGCAGCTCCTCGCGTGTTTCAGGCAACGCCGGGATATCCGAATATTGCAGTGCGTTGTCCGGTGCATCACCCTCAACGCTGCGCACGGCGGTACTGCGTGGCAAGTGCAAATCCCGTGTGGCAGCGGCGAGCGGATGGCCTTTGGGTCTCTTGGTATCAAACTGGGGGTCACCCCAGGCAATAAACGATTCATTGGCGGCGCCAGATTTGGCAAATTGTTTTACCGCGAGCCAGGCACTCAAGGTCGGCACATGGGTAATGGCCATTTGCCGGATAAGCCATGGGGCTTGCGCCGTCGATATCTTGCTCGGGGCGGTCAGCAACAGGCCAAACGGAATTTGGCCCAGGGCCCCACCGGCAGCAACAATCAAGTGTTTTTTCCCGGTGAGCGACGGCGTCAGCGGCGCCAGTAATGTCTTGTAAATCAGATAGGCGTCGTTGGTGTCAAACGGCACCATGCGCCCACCCATGGCGGAAAAGTCCAGGGTCTGTCGCATTGCGTGGATGGTATTTGCCAGTTGCAGATTGTTGGTCTCGACTTTGGCCGAAGCCAACTTGCCATCGCTACCGATCGCCCAAACATAGGCCGCATTGTCGGTTGGCAAGAGCATGACGAGCACCTCGTCTGGAGCCAGGGCTGCGGCAATGCTGGACAGGGTTGGGATTGCCGGCCGGACCAATTTTTCGTATTCCGGTGCCCGGGCCTGAATGGCGATTTGTAGTTCCCGGCGTTCTTTGTCCAGGGCGGCAATCCGCTCACGCATGGTGACCACCACATCGGGCGCAAGCCCGTGTGCCGATCCCATATTGCTCGCGAGAAAGTTGCGGAGGCTTTCAATTTCATGCTTGGCGTCTTGGTCTGCCCGCACCCAATCCGCAATGGCGGCGTTGTCTGCGGCCGCTCGCACTGCTGCGTCTGTCAGGGCCTCTTGCACCAGGCCGCCACGCACCCAGTCGGCAGATACCATGGCCTCCATTGCATTTTTCCCGGTTGGATCGGGGCGTTCAAATGCGGCTGAAAGGTAGGTGCTGAACAGCAAGTCCCGGATATCTTTGCTGACGCCCGTGCTTTGATTTTGCAAATTGTCGCTGCGCATATAGTCACTCACGGCAGTGCGCAGCAATTCAAACGCCTGTGCTTGCTGGTTTGCCCCGCCCAGTCGCCACAACGCAACGCCCTGCAACCCACGCGCTTGTGCAAGATAAAAATGATGTTCCGGATAGGTTTTGCCCAAATCGATGGCGATGCCTGCAAATAGTTGCGATGCCTCAAGGTAACGGGTCGATCCCATCAGGTAGGCATAGCCCCGGGCAAATGGCATTTTGACACGTTGGATGAGTCCGGCGTTGCCGGTGGCCAACTGGTCCAGGTGCTCCAATGCCACCAAGGCCTCGCTGAATCGGTGCTGTCCCTCCAACGACAACACACGCCCCTGGGTTAGCGATGTACGCAGTGGCGTGGTCTCCTCCAGCGCTTGTGCGGCGGCAATAGAATCTGCTTTTTCATACAAGGCTTGCGCAAGTGTGAATTCACGCAATGCCAGCCGGAGGTCGGCAGCTTGGCGGTAGGTGTCCGGCAGGTAGCGCGGCTCGGTCAAGGCATCTTTGCTTACCTTCAGCAGTTCTCCCAGCATGCTTTCGGCGCCATCAAAGTCTGAACTGCTTTTATACGCAGCAACGCTTCGGCTCAGCGCACTGATGAGGTTACCGACGGCCGACGGCCCGTCAATTGCCGCCGAATGTCCATTTTGTGGCGGCGTCTCGAGCGCCAGTTTGACCCCCTCTCGGGCGAACGCGACCGATTCTGTGGCATTGGCGACGGCCGCTTCCAACTTCCCCGCGCGACTGTTGAGCAGCGACGTGTTTTCAAAATAACGCGCTTGAATGCGTGCGAGTTCAACCCTTCCCCAAGGGCCTAATGCTTGGGTTTTGAGTCTCGCCAAGTTGGCAGCAACGACGGTATTTTGCTTCTCTGCCTCGGCGGTCCGACCCAGGTCCATCAGCTCCAAAGCGTAATTGTTGCGAAAGCGCTGTGCAATCAAGCCGTTGCCAGCACTTTGGATCTGGCTTTCGCGTTTGTGCATTGCTTCCTGCGCCAGACCCGCTCGGTTCAATTGAATAATGTAGTTGTTGATGTTCAGGGTATCGGGTGATGCAGCTTCCCATTCCCGGTAGATCTCAAGAGCGCGCTTGTTATTGCCAAGCAAGTCTGCCGCACGCGCTTTCTCGGCAAAATAGTTGCCGATGGTTTGGGCGGACGCAGGTTCGGGTATCGGCTGGGTGATCAGGCGTTCCAGTCGGCTTTGTTCTTCCGCAGACAAGCTTTTAACGCTGATGGTTTCAGTGCCATTGTTCTGGGCCATAACAACCGCGCTCAAGCTGCACAGAAGCAGGCCAATGGTGAACGACCAATACCGCATTGTGGGAGGCCCCTTAGCCCCGTGCAACCGGCCTGCTAGGGTCTTCAATCCACTCACTCCAGCTGCCTGCAAACAAGGCACTGCCACCCAGTCCGGCCACTTCCATCGCCAGCAAATTGGGTACCGCGCTGACACCGCTGCCGCATTGGTGCACGATGTCCGCCGGGGCGCGTTGGCCCAGCAGTGCGCAGAATTCTGCGCGCAATACGTCGGCCGGTTTGAAGTAACCGTCTGCTGTCAGGTTGCTGGCAAATGGCCGATTAAGAGCGCCTGGTATATGGCCGGCAACGGGATCGATGGGTTCGGTCTCGCCACGGTAGCGCGCTGCTGCACGGGCGTCAAGAACATGCTGGTGGCTGCTGCCGAGTTGTTGCTTTACCTGGTCAACGCTGTGCAGGCGAATCAGTGGCGGGTGCAGGGCAAAGGTGCTTTTTGCAACGGTGTTGCTGGTTTGGCTGCTCGGTCCTGCGGCCAACGCGCCATTGGCTGCTTTCCAGGCACCGAAGCCGCCGTCAAGGACGGCGACCGGTGCATGGCCCAGCCATTTCATAATCCACCACAAGCGGCCACAGTAGTTCATGTTTTGGCGGTCGTAAACCACGACCTGCGTGTCGTTGGTTATACCCAGGCCAGAAAGCCAAGCAGCCAGTGCTTCGCGGCTCGGCAAGGGGTGCCGACCGCCACTGGCACGCTCCGAGCCGCTGGTGTGCCGCGCACTCAAATGCTGATCAAGATCGGCATGCAGTGCGCCTGCAATATGTTCCTCGGCGAACTGGGCCGCCCCAGCGGCCGGCTGCATCAGGTCGAAGCTGCAGTCGAAAATTTGCAATGGCACACTGCTGGCCTGCAAGGCCATTAAGTCGTTGGCGCTGATCAGCGCAGTGAATGAATGGGGGGGCAGGGCAGTGTTCATATTAATGTTCCTCAGCAGGCGTATTGGGTACCAGGCGCGCGCGCAGCACGGTGGCCAGTACGCCGCTGGCCACAATAATGGCGATACCGGTCCAACCCATGGGTGAGATGGTGTCACCAAACAAGGTTAAGCTAAAAATAGCGGCAAACACAATACCCGAATATTGCATGCTGGCCACCACCAAGGTGGCGCCTTTGCGGTAGGCCCGGGTCATGCTCCACTGCCCCAGCGATGCCAAAACACCAATCGGTATCACCCACAAGGCGTCACTGGTTTGTATCTGCGCCCAGGGTGTGTGGGGGCTCAGAACCATGCCAACGGCACCCACTACGGTGGTGCCCACCGAAAAGTAAAACACGGTACGCTCTTCAGGCTCACCTATTCTGCCAAGTGCCGTCACTTGCATATAGGCCATGGCGGCACACATGCCCGACAACAGTCCCACCAGACCCGCAAACAATTGGTCGTGGTCCAGCGTTGGGTGCAGCGCCAGCACAACGCCGACAAATCCTAAAAGCACCGTGAAAGACAGTGGGCCCTGGCCCCGTGCTTCGCCGTACAGCAGTGCACCGCCGACGATGAAGGCCGCAATCCAGACGCCGCTCATGTAGTTCAGTGTCATGGCGGTGGCCAGTGGTAAATGGGCAATCGCGTAAAACCAGGCACCCAGCGACACCACGCCCACGCTGCTGCGTTGCAAGTGCATCCAGGGTACCGGTGTGCGCAGACTTGCGCCACGGGCCCGGACTACCACGCCCATGAAGAAAACGCTCACCAGTCCCCGGTAAAAAACCAGCTCCGGGGTACTGAAGCTGTGGGACGCAAATTTGATGCCCACCGCCATTGCCGCAAAAAAGAACGACGCCAGTACCATCCAGAGCGCTTGCATCAGAGGGCGCTCCCCATGGTGCGGCGGTACCACTGGTGGAAGTGGCGCATGCCGTCTTCCATTGGGCTTTGGTAAGGGCCGGTCTGGTTGTCGCCACGCTGGTAGAGGGCGGCCCGGCCGGCATCCATGCGCTCGCCGATTTCATCGTCTTCTATGCAGGTCTCCATATAGGCAGCTTGCTGGGCCTCCACGAATTCGCGTTCGAACGCTGCGATTTCTTCTGGGTAGTAAAACTCCACCATATTGAGTGTGCGGTTCGGTCCCATGGGGTGCAGCGTGGACACCGTGAGCACGTGGGGGTACCACTCAATCATGATGTGGGGGTAATAGGTGAGCCAGATGGCGCCGAATTCAGGCGCTTTGCCATTGCGGTATTGCATTAGTGCCTGCTGCCAGCGCTGGTAAGCCGCGCTGCCGGCCCGGCCATTGAGTTGGGCCGCACCGACTGTTTGCACCGAGTAGTTGGCATTGAATTCCCAGCGCAGGTCATCGCAGGTGACAAAGTGGCCCAGTCCGGGATGGAACGGACCCACGTGGTAATCCTCGAGGTAGACCTCAATAAAGGTTTTCCAGTTGTATTTGCACTCGTGCATTTCCACGCGGTCGAATACAAAGCCGTCGAAGTCGAGGGCGGCGCGGGGGCCCAGATTGCGCAGCTGAGAAGCAACGTCAACACCGTTGTCTTCAAACAGCAGCCCATTCCACTCGCGCAGCGGGTAGTTGGGCAGGTCAAGGCACGGACTTTGTGGGAAATGCGGAGCCCCTAAAAGCTGCCCTGCCGGTTGGGGCGCCTGACCCGGGGCGGACTGGGCGCCGCTGCTGTAGGTCCAGCGGTGCAAAGGGCAAATGATGGGCGATTGTCCGATGCCTTGGTTGCCCCCCAAACTGCCGCGGCCCTTGAGCATGACCGCCTGGCGGTGGCGGCACACGTTAGAAACCAATTCCAGGCCGTTGGCACTGCGCAGCAAAGCGCGGCCTTCGCCCTCTTGCGGCAATGCATAGTAATTGCCCGTTTCGGGAACCGACAAGGCGTGCCCCACGTAGCGCGGGCCATTGCGGAAAATCAGTTCCATTTCCCGCGCGTGCAAGGCCGCATCGAAATAGCTGTGTACCGGCAGTTGGGGTGCGTCCGGATCGCTCCAGGCGGGTCCAGCGGTATGAAATTGTGGGGGGCGAATGGGGGCGTTCATACGGAAAGCCCCGCGAAAGTGCTGAAATTGCTCGGTGTCATAGTGCCTTTTGATGCAAAAACCCCGCGCATGCGGGGTTTGTTGATGGCAGTTACCTCGAGAACTGCCGACCGCCGATTGTACGCTGTGTGGCATTCGAGGGGAATCCCAGACTTGCGGTTTTCGGCAGCGGGAAAGCCTAAAATCGCCGCTGCGCGCAAATTAAACAACTCAAATTGAATATGACCCAGGTGAGAGACGCATCCAAGGGCGGTCGCAAGACTGTCGCTGAGGCCCCGATGCCGGCCACATATGAAGCAGCAATGCAAGAGCTCGAAGGTTTGGTGCGTGGCATGGAGGCGGGTGAGTTGCCCTTGGATCAGCTGCTCAACGCCTATCAACGAGGTGCCGCGTTACTGGCGTTTTGTCGCGACCAGCTGCAAGCGGTGGAAACCCAGGTGCAGGTGCTGGATGACGGCGTTCTCAAAAGCTGGAAAAACCCATGAATTCCAACCTGTCATCGTCCGTTGGGGCACAAACCCTTAGTCAGGCCTTCGACTTTGCGGCATGGTGCCAGCAGCATTTGGAGCGGGTGGAACACGCCCTGCAGCGCTGGGTTGTCGTAGACGGCTCCGGCGATTGCAGTCACACCGCCCCGGCACATTTGATTGAAGCCATGCGCTACGCGGTGCTCGATGGCGGCAAGCGCCTGCGCCCTTTGTTGGTGCTGGCGGCGCACGAAGCGGTTGCCGAGCGCCACAGCGGCGATGATGCGCACTCGCTGGCGGCGTCGCGTTTGCCGCGCACCAGCGACGAAGCTGCCTTGCGTGCGGCCTGTGCGGTCGAACTCATTCACGCATATTCATTGGTGCACGATGACATGCCCTGCATGGATAACGACGTTTTGCGGCGTGGCAAGCCCACCGTTCATGTGCAGTTTGGCGAGGCCGTTGCGCTATTGGCGGGCGACGCCCTGCAAGCATTGGCCTTCGAAATTTTGACACCGGCAGACGAACCGGTGCCGCCGACCGTGCAAGCCCGTCTGTGTGCACTGCTGGCACGGGCCGCTGGCAGTGCCGGCATGGCGGGTGGTCAGGCCATCGATCTGGCCAGCGTCGGGCAGCGCCTGGATGAACAAAGTCTGCGAGAAATGCACCAACGCAAGACCGGTGCCTTGCTGCAGGGCAGCGTCATGATGGGCGCTGCGTGTGCCAGTGCGAATCCGGATTCGGCGCGTGCCCTGGAAGTCTACGGAGCGGCGATTGGCCTGGCGTTTCAGGTGGTAGACGATATTTTGGACGTCACCGCAGACTCGGCCACCTTGGGTAAGACCGCCGGCAAAGACGCGGAAAACGACAAACCCACCTATGTTTCCCTGATGGGCCTGGAAGCCAGTCAGGCATACGCCCAGCAACTGTTGGCCCAGGCTTTGCAAGCACTCGAAAGCAGCGGCTTGCAGAATACCGCGGCCCTGACCGCATTGGCCCGCATGGTGATCCAGCGCGCCCATTGATTGAATTCATGTCACAAACCCATTTCAACCATTTGTCGGGCATCAACAGCCCCGCCGATTTGCGTGCTGTTTCCCGTACCGACCTGCCCGCACTGGCGCAGGAATTGCGCGCCTATCTGATCGACAGTGTGGCCCGTACCGGTGGTCACCTCAGCTCCAATTTGGGAACGGTTGAGCTGACCATTGCACTGCACTATGTTTTCAATACGCCGGAAGACCGGATTGTTTGGGATGTGGGACACCAAACCTATCCGCACAAAATATTGACGGGTCGGCGCGACCGCATGGCGACCTTGCGCCAATTCGGTGGCTTGAGCGGTTTCCCACAGCGTGCCGAAAGTGAGTACGACAGTTTTGGTACGGCCCACTCCAGTACCTCGATCTCGGCCGCACTGGGCATGGCGGTTGCCGCATCTCTGCGGGGTGAAAACCGGCGCGCTATTGCGGTGATTGGAGACGGCGCACTCACTGCGGGTATGGCATTTGAAGCCCTCAACAACGCCGGTGTGGCCGACGCCAATTTGTTGGTTGTGCTGAACGACAACGACATGAGCATCAGTCCACCGGTTGGGGCCTTGAACCGCTATCTTGCGCAGCTCATGAGCGGCCAGTTTTATGCAGCGGCCAAAAGCGTTGGCAAGACCGTATTGAAGGGTGCACCGCCGTTGTTTGAGCTGGCCAAGCGCATCGAAGAGCATGCCAAAGGCATGGTGGTGCCTGCCACATTGTTTGAAAAATTTGGCTTTAATTACATCGGTCCGATCGATGGCCATGATCTGGAATCCCTGATTCCCACATTGGAAAACATCCGTCACTTGCAGGGCCCGCAATTTCTGCACGTGGTGACCAAAAAAGGCCAAGGGTACAAATTGGCCGAAGCCGATCCCGTGGCCTATCACGGCCCCGGAAAATTCGATCCCTCGGTGGGTTTGCAAAAGCCCAGCACGGCATCGAAGCCGACGTTTACCCAGGTTTTCAGTCAGTGGTTGTGCGATATGGGGGCCGCCGACCAGCGCCTGATTGGCATTACGCCGGCGATGCGTGAAGGGTCGGGTTTGGTGGCATTCGAGCAAAAATTTCCTGAACGTTATTTTGATGTCGGGATTGCCGAGCAGCATGCGGTAACCTTTGCTGCAGGCTTGGCCACCCAGGGGCTGAAGCCCGTGGTGGCGATTTATTCCACGTTCCTGCAGCGCGCCTACGACCAGCTGATCCATGATGTTGCGATTCAGAACCTGCCGGTGGTCTTTGCGCTGGACCGCGCTGGCCTGGTTGGCGCCGACGGTGCCACGCATGCCGGTAACTACGATATTCCGTTCTTGCGCTGCATTCCGAATGTCAGCGTGGCGTGTCCGGCCGATGAGAACGAGTGCCGGCAGTTGCTGAGCACGGCCTATGCACAGTCGCACCCGGTGGCGGTGCGCTATCCGCGGGGCAGTGGTGCGGGTGTTGCCGTCAGTCCGTCCTTGGACGGTCTGCCGTTTGGCAAGGGAGCGGTGGTACGGCACGGTCGGGGTGTGGCCATTTTGGCTTTCGGCACCTTGCTTTACGCCGCTGTGGAGGCGGCTGAAAAACTCAACGCCACGGTGGTCAATATGCGTTGGGCCAAGCCGCTGGACACCGAACTGTTACTGCAAGTGGCCGCCAACCACCAAGGTTTGGTCACGCTGGAAGACGGAGCCAAAATGGGTGGCGCCGGAAGTGCTGTGATGGAAGCCATGCACGCAGCCGGGCTGGCCTTGCCGGTATTGCAGCTGGGCTTGTCAGACGCCTTTATTGAACACGGCGACCCGGCGCACCTGATGGCCTTGCAAGGACTGGACGCGGCCGGTATTGCCGCCTCGGTTCAGGAACGCTTTGGCAGCCTGCTGCCAGACACCAAAATCTGAAATTTGAAAATCCGAGGCGAAAGTCCCCTTTGAAGGGGACTGTGCTTGCTATCAGCCGCCCAAATAGGCTTCTTGTACGCGGGGGGCTGCGAGCAGCGTGTGTGCCGGGCCACTGAGTACCAGTCGGCCGTTTTCCAACACGTAACCGTAGTTGGAAATTTTGAGTGCCTGGCGGACGTTTTGCTCGACCAGAAACAGCGTCAGGCCCTGGTTGTTGATTTCTTTCAGAATGCGGAAAATATCGCGCACCACCAGCGGCGCCAGGCCCATTGAGGGCTCGTCCAGCAACAGCAGTTTGGGGCGTGCCATCAGGGCCCGGCCGATGGCGAGCATTTGTTGCTCCCCACCCGACAGGTTGCCAGCCAGGCCACCCGCACGCTCTTTCAGACGCGGAAACAGGTGAAAGACTTTTTCCAGATCAAGGGCGCGCTCGGCGGCGCTGTCACGCCGCGTGTAGGCACCCAGTTCCAAGTTTTCCAGAACCGTAAGGGTGGTCAGTGTGGCGCGACCCTCCGCCACCTGCACCAGACCGGATTGCACAATCCGGTGCGCCGGCATGTGGCTGATGTCCTCACCATTGAACAGCACGCTGCCCGCCGATTTCTTGATCAGACCCGAGAGCGCCATGAGCGTACTTGATTTGCCCGCGCCATTGGCCCCCACCAGCGTGGTAATGTGCCCGGCATGCAGTTCCAGGTCGACCCCATGCACGGCTTCCAGGTGGCCGTAGCGCACGCCCAGGCCTTTGACACGCAATATCGGTGTGTTGATCTGGGGTGTGTTCATGCTGCCACCTCGTTGGTTTCGTCGTCGCGCCCCAGGTAGGCTTCAATGACCTCGGGGTTTTGGCGAATATCGTCCGGTGCGCCTTGGGCGATGATGCGGCCAAAGTTGAGTACGGCAATTTGCTCACACAAACCCATGACGAAACGCATATCGTGTTCGATCATCAGCACGGTATAACCACGGCTGTGGATGTGGCGAATTTCGCGCATCAACTCGGTTTTTTCGGAGTCGTTCATGCCGGCCACAGGTTCGTCCAGCAGCAGCAGCTCGGGTTCAGTGGCCAGGGCACGGGCAATTTCGAGTTTGCGTTGCTCACCATACGACAGGTTATCGGCAATCAAATCGGCTTTGTGGTCGAGCCGGACCCAGGTGAGCAATTCGTGGGCACGTTCGCGGGCCTTTTTCTCGGCGGCACGGTACGACGGCAGCGACAACAACATGGCGGCGCTGCCATAGCCTAAATGGCGGTGACAACCGAGCACGACGTTGTCCAGCAAGGTCATTTCCTTGAAGATTCGAATGTTCTGGAAGGTGCGCGCAATGCCCCGCTCCGTAATCCGGTAGGGCACCACGCCGGCCAACGGCAGGTCTTTGAAATGAATGCTGCCGGTGCTCGGTGCCAGCAAGCCGGTGATCAGGTTAAAGACGGTGGTTTTGCCTGCACCATTGGGACCGATGAGCCCAAAAATGCTCCCTTTGGGAACCGTCAGATTGACGTCTTGCAGCACTTGCAAGCCATCAAAATTGCGCGAAACGCTGCGAAGTTCTAGCATGGTGTTTTTTCGTACGCTGGTTATAGGGCAGGGCGCGTATCAGGGGGCTTTGGCGCGTACCCAGCGCGAGAAAAACCGGCGTATGCGGGCCGGGTCCCAGATGCCGCGCGGCAAAAACAGCACGATCAAAACCAGAATCAGTCCATTGGCTGCCAGTCGGTAGTCTTTCAGTCCACGCAGCAATTCGGGTAGCAACGTAATCAGCAATGCGCCGAGCACGGGGCCGACCAGGTTGTTGATGCCACCCAGAATGGTCATGGTCAGAATCTCTACGCCACGGTCAAAGCCGTATTCATTGGGACCAATAAAGAAGGTCAGGTGGGCGTTCAGGGCACCGGCCAGGCCGGCCAGTGCAGCGCCCAGAACGAATGCGAGCAATTTGTAGCTATTGGCATCCACGCCCATCAAGTTGGCAGCGGTTTCGTCTTCCTTAATGGCTTCAAAGGCCCGACCGACACGGGCCCGTCGCATGCGTGCCAGCACAAAGCAGCTGACCGCCACGCTTAGCAATACATGCCACCACTGGGTGGATTGGGGAATGCCATTCAGGCCGAGCGCACCACCGGTCAGCGATTCGGTGTTCAGCACAAAAATACGCACCACTTCGCCAAATGCCAGTGTTGCCATGGCCAGGTAAACCCCCGACAAACGCAGTGTGGGTTTGCCAATCACCAGGGCGACCAACGCAGGAAGCAACATGCCTGCGACCAGGGCAAGGCCAAATGGCGCGTTGTAGTTGAGTGTAAGCAACGCCGCAGCATAGGCGCCCAAACCCATGAATGCGGCGTTCGCCATGGCCAACATGCCGCATGAAAGTGTCAGGTAAATCGACAGCGCCAGCAAGGTGTTGGTGCCCAGCGTTAAAACCAGGTTGCTGTAGACCGACCAGAAATTGTCCAGAGTTTCAAACATGAGAAATACGCATCCAGGAGCTAAGCCGTAAAAATGCCCGGCCGCCGCTCAGACTTTGCGTTCTTTGACGCTGCCAAACAGGCCTTTGGGACGAATCAGCAAGACCGCGAAGAGCAGACCAAAGGCCACTGCATCGCGCATAGTGGAGCCAATATAGGCAACCGATAGCACTTCGGCGAATCCGAGGAACAGGCCTGCCAACATGGCACCCCGAATGTCGCCCATGCCACCCAGAATGATCACGGCGATGCCTTTGTGCATCACCGGTTGCCCCATGAGCGGGAACAAGGCGTTCGAATACAGACCAATGAGTACGCCCGCCAGCCCGCCCAGTGCCGCGGCGGCAAATGAGGTGAGCATAAACAGGCCCTCCACATTAATTCCCAGCAAACGGGCTGCCTTGGGCGATTCTGCAATCGCGCGCAAAGCGCGCCCGAGCTGGGTTTTCTTCAGGGCCAGCAGCAGCAGCGTCATGAGCACGAAGGACAACAAAATGATGCCCAATTCGAGTTCGGTGACGTGCAGGCCGAATATTTGCAGGGGGTCTTGTGGCAGCAATCCGGCCGGGAAGCGCTGGTTTTCGGCACCAAATACACCCTGGGTCAGCGAGTTGATGGTGATTCCCAGACCAATCGTGGCAATCATGGGAATCAGGTGCGGTACGTTGCGCTGGCGCAAGGTCCGCAGCACCAGAACGTCGATTAGCAGACCAACCAGGCCGCTGGCCACGCACGCCACGCCAATTGCGGCCCAGAGTGGCAACTGCAGTTGCGTAATGGCTTCCAGCGCGGCATAGGCGCCCACCATAAACACCGATCCGTGCGACAGATTGACCACGCCCAACACCCCAAACACCAGCGTAAAGCCGAGTGCAAAAAGTGCGTAGACGCAGCCCAGCGAGAGTGCGTTAAAAAGTTGTTGTTCGAGCACAGTAAACGCCGTACCCGATTACTTCACGATGTCGTAGTTAACGCCCTTGGTGACGCTGACAATCGGCGTCTGCTGGGCGTCATAACCGGCCGGCGCACCGGCTTTGTCAGTGGTTTGACGGAAACTGAAAGCACCGGTGGCACCGGTCCATTTGACATCCGGCAAGGCATCGCGCACGGCTGCGCGGTCTTTTGCCAGGTCGCCACTGAACTTCACTTTCTTGAAGGCAGTGGCTGCGATGTGCAGCGCGTCATAGGCTTGGGCCGCAAACTGGTCGGGGGCGCCTTTGTACTTGCGCGTGTAGGCAACGACAAAACTTTCATTTTCCTTGGAGTGGTTTTGCAAAGACCACGGACTGCCAACCCACAGATTGTCCGACGCGCCCTTGGCCAGATCAAACACTTTGACCGAGTTCATGCCATTGCCACCAATGAATGGAACATTGAGGCCGAGTTGGCGGGCTTGCACCATGATTGGGGCACCTTCCGCCAGCAGTGCGGAGAGCACCACGGCGTCCGGGTTGCTGGCCTTGATTTTGGTCAGCTGGGCCTTGAAGTCAACGTCACCTTTGGCAAAGGTTTCGGTGGTGGTCACCGGCAGCTTCTGCTCGTCCAGGGCTTTCTTGAAATTGTCGTAGCCGCTCTTGGTAAAGACGTCGTCGTTGCCGTAGAGGACAGCCACTTTCTTGATCTTGGCATTCTTTACAGCGGTGCGGATGGTCACCGGCAGCACGTCGGCTTCAGTGACCGAGTTGCGGAATACAAAGTTGCCAATCGAGGTGATGCCATCGGCGGTATTGGATGTGCCGAAGACCACGGTTTTGCTGGCCTGGGCAATTGGGTCAGCGGCCTGTGCCGAGTTGGAAAGGGTCGGGCCAAACAGCATTACCACCTTGTCTTGAAACAACAGTTTCTTGAAGGCGTTGATGGCTTCTTCCTTTTTGCCTTGCTCGTCTTCGACGACCAGTGACAGTTTGTCACCGTTCACGCCGCCGGCTGCATTGATTTCTTCTGCCGCCAGTTGGAAACCATTGCGGATGCTGTTGCCATACTGGGCAGCGCCGCCCGACAGGGCTTCGGCAACCCCAATTTTGATTTCACCGGCCTGGGCGGCAAACGCGCCCAGCAGGGCTGTTGTAGCCAGTGCCGATGCAATTGACGTGGCCAGTACGGAACGGTTGGGGGCGATAGACATCACAAAAAGACTCCAGATTGGTTCGAGAGGGCGGGATTTTACCGCGCCAGCCATCGCACGTATTTTTCGACGCCAGTCTGAACGTCGGCAAACACATGGTCGCAGCCCGTGGCCCGCAACGCCGTCAGGTCCGCTTGGGTAAAACACTGGTATTTGCCCCGCAGCGCGTCCGGGAATGGGACATATTCGAGCAAACCCTGCTGTGCAATATCGGTCAGTTCAAGCGCCGCTGCACCCGACAACTTTCTAAGGGTATTCACCACGCCACTGGCAATGTCGTTGAACGGTTGGGCACGACCGGTTCCCAAGTTGAAAATGCCCGATTTGCCGGGATGGTCAAAGAACCACAAATTGACGGCCACGACGTCATCTACAAAAACGAAGTCGCGGGTTTGGCCGCCGGCCGGGTAGCCGCCGTATTCGCCAAACAACTTCACCTTACCGTCGGCCTTGAATTGGTTGAATTGGTGAAATGCCACACTGGCCATGCGGCCTTTATGCTGCTCTCGCGGGCCATAGACATTGAAATAGCGAAAACCAACGACTTGGTGGGTGCGGCCGGCCAGGGTGCGCTCAAAGTTGTTTCCGCAGTCGCGGCGCATGCGCTGGTCAAACAACAGTTTGGAGTAGCCATAGACGTTCAGCGGCAGCTCAAACGCCGGGTCTTCGCGAAAGGTGTCCGAGCCGCCATAGGTGGCGGCCGACGATGCGTAAAGCAAGCGCGCGCCGCGCTTCTGGCAGGCCTGGAACAATTGGTATGACAGCGTGTAGTTGTTGGCCATCATGTATTTGCCGTCGGTTTCCATGGTGTCGCTGCAAGCACCTTCGTGGAATACGGCTTCTACTTGGCCGTAATGGCCGTCGGCAAAGGCGTCGTAAAAGGTGCTGGCGTCGACATAGTCGGCAATTTGGAGATCGGCCAAATTGCGAAATTTGTCGCCTTGGGTAAGGTCATCCACGGCAATGATGTCGGTGATGCCACGGGCATTCAGGCCTTGAACAAGGTTGCTGCCAATAAAGCCGGCGGCGCCGGTTACCACGATGCGGGTCATGCGAATAGTTCCTGAAAAGAGACGGTTGCCGTGCCAAATTTTCCTACCACGATGCCACCCGCACGGTTTGCCAGCGGCATCGCCTGGCGCAATGTCAGCCCAGCACCGACCAGCGTGGCCATGGTGGCGATCACGGTGTCACCGGCGCCAGTAACGTCGAAAACCTCGCGCGCCTGGGCGCTGACGTGCAGTTCACCCGCCGCGTCAAACAGCGTCATGCCTTCTTCACTGCGGGTCAGTAATACCGCATCGAGCCCCAGTTGCTGGCGCAGATTGTGGGCCTTTTCGCGCAGGTCGGCTTCATTGCCCCAAGCCCCAACCACTTGCTGCATCTCGGCCCGGTTGGGGGTGATCACCGTGGCATTGCGGTAGCGCGTGTAGTCGCTGCCTTTGGGGTCGACCAGGATCGGCACCGATTGCGCCCGGGCCCGACGGATCATGTCGGGAATATGGGCCAGACCGCCCTTGCCATAGTCTGAGAACAACACCGCGTTGTGGGAGGGCAGCAGGCTCTCAAATGTCGTGGTTTGTGACGCCAGGATTTCGTTTTTCGGGGTGTTTTCAAAGTCCAGTCGCAACAGCTGTTGTTGACGGCCAATGACGCGCAGCTTGACCGTGGTTTTCAGGTCGGCATCGCGGCTGAAGTAGGTTCGAATACCGGTTTGGGCCACCAGTTTTTCAAGTTTGTGGCTGGCTTCATCTGCGCCCACCACCGTTAGCAAACTGGCATGGGCGCCGAGTGTCACCACGTTATAGGCAACGTTGGCGGCGCCTCCGTTGCGCTCTTCTTCGCGCTCCACGCGCACCACCGGCACCGGTGCTTCTGGGCTGATGCGTTCTACGGTGCCGTACCAGTAGCGGTCCAGCATGACATCGCCGACCACCAGTACGCGTGCGGCGGCAATGTGTTCTTGGTTGAGTTCCATCGACTTTTCGGCTTTCATAGTTCTTCTACCCGGCGCGCCGGGTAACTGTCCCAGGTCTGGCAGCCAGGGCATTGCCAAAAATGGCGTTTGGCTTCAAAACCGCAGGCTGCGCAGCGGTAGCGCGTCAGGGGTTTAACGGCGTGGTCCAGGGCACGTTGAACCTGGGGGTGGAATTGTTCGTGTTCGAGTTTCTCACCGGCAATCCATTTGGCCGCTGCAACCAAAGACGGCTCATTTGCCAGGTGCCGGGCATACCATTCGCGGGCACTGACGTCCGGGCTGCCGTTGCTGCTCTCGAGTTGCACAATGGCGTCCAGCAAATCCAGTGCATGGGTCTGCGCATACAGGTTTTTGAGCAGGGCAATGGCTGCCACGGTTTGCTTGCAGGCAATTGCCGATTCGGCCAACAGTGGGGCAATCAGTGGCGCCGCCGTGGGCGCGGTGCGCAATGCATCGCACAGGGTGCTGTATGCCTGGGCGTGTTCGTGCTGTTGGCGCAACATGGCCGCAAGGTCCATGCGGGCACGGGGTGCATCGGGCGCGGTTTCAATGGCTTGCAACAGCAGGGTGCGGGCGCCTTCGGTGTCGCCGCTGGTGCCGCGCGAAGCCGCCTGTTCACACAGATAGTGGGCCTGGCGCGCACTGAAATTGCCGTGACCGGCCGCTTCCAGTTTGTGCGCAATGCCCGCCGCCAGTTGCCAGTCGCGGGAGCGTTCGTAATTGGCCAGCAAGGCCAAGTGGGCTTGGGTTTCAAAACGCGAGCCTTCCAGCTTGAGCAAGGCTTCCTCGGCACGGTCCAGCAGGCCCGCTTTGAGGTAGTCAAGCGCCAGCGCATGCTGGGCACGGTGGCGGTCATCGGCAACCAGGTCACCGCGCGACAGCAAATGCTGGTGTACACGCACTGCGCGTTCGTACTCGCCGCGGCGGCGAAACAGGTTGCCCAGGGCGAAATGCAATTCGCTGGTGTCCGGGTCGTTCTGCACCGCCTCGATGAAAGCATCGATGGCCTGGTCTTGCTGCTCATTGAGCAAAAAATTCAAACCTTTAAAGTAGGCTTTGGGGGCTTGGCGGCTTTCCAGGCGCAGTTGGCGGATGTCAAAACGCGACGCCATCCAACCCAGTACGAAGACGATAGGCAGGGCCAGTAAAACCAGGCTGAGATCAAAGGCCATGATGGGGTGTTTGCGTGTCGTTGGGGCGGTCTGTTGCCGGTGGCGTAGCCTGGTGTTGGCGCCACCAACGTGGCACCATGCCCAGAATTCCGATAATCAGGCCGCTGGCAAAGGCCGTAAAGACCACCAGCACCATAGGCATCGTCGACTGGTGGCCAAAGAAAAAGTGCACCGTGACGGCGTCTTGGTTGTTCAGGGCAAAAGCGAACAGGGTAAAAAAAACAGCCGCCTTCAGGACGGCCTTGATAGCCCGCGCGATGGTGTGCATTCCACTCCTCGTTGTATCGCGGTGATTCTAATCAATGCCGTTCAGCTTGGCAGCTTCGCAATGGCTTTCTGGGCCGCCTTGTCAGTGGCCTTTACCGGCAGTTGCAAATCCATTTGTGCCGTGCGGGCGTCCACAGCCTCGCGCAATGCCTTGCCTGGTTTGAAGTGGGGGACGCGCTTTTCAGGAATGGCGACGCTCTCGCCACTGCGTGGATTGCGTCCGATGCGTGGCGGTCGCCGATTGATCGAAAAACTGCCAAAACCACGGATTTCAATCCGGTGACCGCGGACCAGGGCGTCGTTCATGGCGTCCAGAATGGCTTTCACGGCGAATTCGGCATCGCGGTGCGTGAGTTGTCCGAAACGGTCGGCCAGTGCTTCTACGAGGTCAGAGCGGGTCATGGCTGCAATTATCTTATGGGGTTACCGTCAATGGCGGTGCCATCAATAAAAACGACCGGCGCAACGCGTTGCAGCCGGTCGTTTTCTAGGGATCAACTAAAAGGAAAAGATTTAGTTGTTGTCCAGCTTGGCGCGCAGCAGGGCGCCCAGGCTGGTGGTGCCGGCGTTTTCGCGGGCCGATTGCTGGCTCAGCGATTGCATGGCTTCGTTTTGATCGGCCATGTCCTTTGCCTTGATCGACAGCTGGATGTTGCGGGTCTTGCGATCCACACTCACCACCACGGCGGTCACTTCGCTGCCTTCTTTCAACACGTTGCGTGCGTCTTCCACACGGTCGCGGCTGATTTCAGATGCGCGCAGGTAGCCGATAACGTCGTCGCCCAGGTCGATTTCAGCGCCCTTGGCATCCACGGTCTTGACCTTACCGGTAACCGTTTGGCCCTTGTCGTTGATCGACACAAAGGTGGTGAATGGGTCGGAGTCAAGTTGCTTGATACCCAGGGAGATGCGTTCACGGTCGACGTCAACTGCCAACACCAGGGCTTCCACTTCCTGGCCCTTCTTGTATTCGCGCACGGCAACTTCGCCGGTTTCGTTCCAAGACAGGTCAGACAGGTGAACCAGACCGTCGATGCCTGCAGCCAGGCCAACGAACACGCCGAAGTCGGTGATCGACTTGATCGGACCCTTCACGCGGTCGCCGCGCTTGGTGTTCTGGGCAAATTCTTGCCATGGGTTGGCCTTGCATTGCTTCATGCCCAGGGAAATACGGCGCTTGTCTTCGTCGATTTCCAAAACCATGACTTCGACTTCGTCACCCAAGGCAACGATCTTCGAGGGGGCCACGTTCTTGTTGGTCCAGTCCATTTCCGACACGTGCACCAAACCTTCGATACCGGGTTCGAGTTCCACAAACGCGCCGTAGTCGGCGATGTTGGTGATCTTGCCGAACATGCGGGTGCCTTGCGGGTAGCGGCGGTTGACGCCCATCCAAGGATCGTCGCCCATTTGCTTCAGACCCAGAGACACGCGGTTCTTTTCGGTGTCGAACTTGAGAATCTTAGCGGTGATTTCTTGACCGGCTTGCACCACTTCCGATGGGTGGCGGACGCGGCGCCATGCCATGTCGGTAATGTGCAGCAGGCCGTCGATGCCACCGAGGTCAACGAATGCACCGTATTCGGTGATGTTCTTGACCACGCCTTGCACCACAGAACCTTCTTTCAGGGTGTGCATCAACTTGGCGCGTTCTTCGCCCATGGAAGCTTCCACTACAGCGCGGCGCGACAGCACCACGTTGTTGCGCTTGCGGTCCAGCTTGATAACCTTGAATTCCAGGGTTTTGTTTTCGTACGGAGACAGGTCTTTGGTCGGACGGGTGTCAACCAGCGAGCCGGGCAAGAATGCGCGGATGCCGTTGACCAGAACCGTCAGACCGCCCTTGACCTTGCCACTGGTGGTGCCGGTGACGAATTCGCCGGATTCCAGGGCCTTTTCCAGGCTCATCCAGGAAGCCAGACGCTTGGCCTTGTCGCGCGACAAAATGGTGTCGCCGTAGCCGTTTTCCACGGAGTCGATGGCCACCGACACGAAGTCGCCGACCTGGACTTCGATTTCGCCCTTGTCGCTCTTGAATTCCTCGATTGGCACATACGCTTCGGACTTCAGTCCGGCGTTGACCACTACAAAGCTGTGTTCGATGCGGACGACTTCAGCGGTGATCACTTCACCGGTGCGCATTTCCGAGCGTTGCAGGGATTCTTCAAATAGGGCTGCGAAAGATTCTGACATTGAGTTGGTGCGGCTTGCGCCACAGATTTAATCGTGGCGAATGCCACGGGGTTGCGTTTTAGAACCGCAAGACCAAAGCGCTGTCGCGCGAGGTGACCTTGCGGGCCACAGTTTCAGCATTTAATGCAGTCTGACCAGGTCAACTTGCGTTAAAAGGCTGTTTCTCTTGCCACCACGCCAACACGGTTTCCATGGTTTGCGCAACCGTTAGTTCGGAGTTGTCGAGCAGCAAAGCGTCTTGCGCCGGCGCCAAGGGGGCAACGCGGCGGGTGGTATCCCGGGCGTCCCGGGCCTCAAGGTCGGAGCGAAGACTGTCGAGTGTAGCGGCAATTCCTTTGGAAATCAATTGTCGGTAGCGGCGTTCGGCCCGGCAACTGGCGCTGGCAGTCAAAAATACCTTTAAAGGGGCGTCCGGGAAGATGATGGAGCCCATGTCACGACCGTCCGCTACCAGACCTGGCAGTTTGCGAAAGCTGCGCTGGAATGCCACCAGGGCTTCGCGGACCATCGGAAAAGCCGAGACCCGTGAGGCATTCATGCCGGCTTCTTCGGTCCGAATCAGTTCACTGACGTCTTCCTGGCCGAGGTAGATATGGCTGCCGGAGAAATGGATGGGCAGGCTTTCAAGCAAGGCCACAATTCGGCCTTGCTCACTGACTTCGAGTGGAATTCCAGCCCGTGTTGCGGCCAGTCCGGTGATGCGATAGAGGGAGCCGGAGTCTAAAAAATGGTAGCCGAGCGCTTCTGCCAGCGCTGCCGCCAGCGTGCCCTTGCCAGACGCTGTGGGGCCATCCATGCACAGTACCGGAATGTCGCGGTGGTCAGCGCTGGTCAATGAGAACAGGGCTTCAAAGTAGTCTGGAAAGGTTTTTGCGACACACTTGGGGTCGAGAATTCGCACCGGAATGTGCGCCGGATTGAAGGCCGCCAGCGAGAAGCACATGGCGACCCGGTGATCGTCATAGGTGTGGATACGGGCCGCACGCCAGGCGCTGGGTTTTGCCGGGGGGGTGACCTCTATGAAGTCGGCACCCGTGGTAACTTGCGCACCGAGCTTGCGCAACTCGTTCGCCATGGCATCGATGCGGTCTGTTTCTTTCACGCGCCAACTGGCAATATTGCGCAAGGTGGTGGTGCCGTCTGCATACAGTGCCATCACGGCCAAGGTCATGGCGGCGTCGGGGATGTGGTTGCAGTCCAGGTCAATTGCGCGCAGTGGCCAGGCACCTCGCCGGATGTGCAGCCAGTTGGGCCCGCTTTGAATGTCGGCACCCATCTCGCGGGCAGCGTCCATGAAGCGGATATCCCCTTGAATTGACGCCGCGCCCACGCCCTGAATGCGCACGCCACTGGCCTGTCCGGGTTGCCCGGGTAAGGCGGGAGTCCCGGCGATCGCACCCAGGGCAATGAAGTAGCTGGCACTGGAAGCATCGGCTTCTACATACACCGTGCCCGGCGACCGCAGGCGACTGCCGGCCGGGATAGTGAAGCGTTCCCAGCCGTCGCGCACCACTGCAACGCCAAATTGGGTTAACAAATTCAGGGTAATTTCAATGTACGGGCGTGAAATCAGTTCGCCCGTGACTTCAATCACGATGTCTTTTTCGGCCACCAGTGGCAGCGCCATGAGCAGCGCTGTGAGAAATTGACTGGAAACATCGCCGCGCACCTGGATTGGTTGGTCCAGTCGAAGCTGTGGCCGGCCAATGCGCAATGGCGGGTACGCGGGGTTGCCCAAATAGTCGATCTTGCAACCCAGTTGTTGCAAAGCTTGTACCAAATCACCAATAGGGCGCTCGTGCATGCGGGCCACGCCCGAAAGTTCGAAATCGCCACCCAGCACCGCCAAGGCGGCCGTCAGGGGGCGCATGGCGGTCCCGGCGTTGCCCATGAATAGTTTGGCACTTTGCACGGGCAGCGCGCCACCCAGGCCGGTGATTTCTACGGTGTTGCCAGACTGTTGCATGCCACAGCCCAGCGTGCGCAGGGCACTTAGCATGACGCGGGTGTCGTCGCTGTCGAGCAGGTCATGCACGGTGGTGATGCCGTCGCACAGCGCGGCCATCAAGAGCACGCGGTTGGAAATGCTTTTGGAACCCGGCAGTGTGACGGTGCCGGCAGCCGCTTGCAAAGCGGGTAGGTCGAGGAATTCGGTAGAAAACATTATTTGCTCTTTTTACTGCCCATACTCCATTGGGCGCGCGCCATGCTGGCCTGGGTAATCAGGTCTTCCAGGGCGTCGGAATTCCCGCCCTCGATCATCAGCTCCAGGGCGTGAAGATTGCGCTGCAAAATTTTGCTTTGTTGCAGCAGCTCTTCGCGGTTTGACAGCAATATATCGCGCCAGACCTTGGGGTCACTGGCCGCGATACGGGTAAAGTCGCGAAAGCCAGGGCCGGCCAACGACAAATAATCTTTGCCAGCGGGTTGGCTGGTGATGGCATTCATGAGCGCAAACGCCATCAAATGTGGCAAGTGACTGACGGCGGCGAATGCCGCATCGTGCTGCTCTGGCGTCATGGTGCTGACTTCACAGCCCAGGGCGCTCCAGACGTCGATGGCTTTTTGCAGCTGCACGGGATGGGTGCGGTCAATCGGCGTCAGGATAATTTGACGGTCGGTGTAGAGATGCGCATCCGCGTGTTCTACGCCAGCGCGTTCCTTACCCGCAATCGGGTGCGCAGGGACAAATACGCCAACATGGTCGCGCAGGGTGCGGCGTGCCGCATCCACAACATCGCGCTTGGTCGAGCCTACGTCCATCACCAGGGTGTCGGCGTTAATGAGATGGCGAATACTTTTGAATGTGGCCTCGGTGGCTGCCACGGGAACGGCGATCAGTACGATGTCAGCGCCAGACACCGCCAACAAAGCCGACGGCGCCTGGACGTCGATGACACCCAGCTCTTGGGCGCGTGCCGTGGTGGTTGGCGACTTGCTGTAACCGACCACGCGCTTTACCAACCCGGCCTGCTTGAGGGCCAGCGCAAACGAACTGCCCATCAGGCCACAGCCGATCAGACCGAGTTGTTCAAACATGAATATTCCTGAGCAAATGAAGGTGTGGATGCCGCCGCAGGGACGCAGGCCCTAGTCGGCCAGTGGATAGGTCCCAAGCACCTTGTAAAACGCACACAAATCTTGCAAGGCGCCCAGTGCGGACGCCACATTGGGCTGTGACGGGTGGCCTTGCAAGTCGATGTAGAAATAATATTCCCACTGACCGGAGCGGGCTGGGCGCGATTCAAAACGCGTCATGGAAACACCGTGTTGTTTGAGCGGAACCAGCAAGTCGTGTACGGCGCCGGGGCGATTCGGAACCGACACCACCAGACTGATGCAGTCGCGCCCCGAGGCTTGTGGCGCCGGCATGACGGATGGCAGGCAGACCATGACGAAGCGGGTCCGGTTGAATGCCTCGTCCTGGATCGCGTTGGCAGCGGTGTGCAAGCCAAATTCGCCGCCCGCGCGTTCGCTGGCAATGGCTGCCCATGCCGGATTGCCGGCCGCCAATCGGGCCCCTTCGGCATTGCTGGAAACAGCACGCCGTTCGGCGTGGGGCAGGTGGCGCGTCAACCATTGCTGACATTGGGCCAGTGCTTGCGGATGGGCCAGCACGACCTCAATCTTCTCCAGCGAGGGTTCCAGTCGCAGCAGATGATGGCGTACCAGCAAACTGATTTCACCAACGATGTGCAATGGCGATTGCAGCAGCAGGTCAAGTGACCGTGTCACTACGCCTTCGGTGCTGTTTTCGACTGGAATGACACCAAATTCGGCGGCACCGGAGGTGGCTGCATGGAATACTTCGTCAAAATTTTGGCATGGCACCTGGGTGATGCTAGAACCAAAGAAGCGCTGTGCCGCCTCTTCGCTGAAAGTTCCCTTGGGGCCGAGGTAGGCCACCCGCTGTGGTGCTTCGAGTGCCCTGCAGGCCGACATGATTTCACGCCAGATCAAGCTGATGCTATGGTTCAGAAGCGGTCCCTGGTTGGCTGCCTGCAAGCCGTGAATGACTTGGGCTTCTCGTTCCGGCCGGAACACCGTAGAGCCCTCGACCCGTTTGATCTCGCCAACTTCATTCGCCAGCGCAGCGCGCCGGTTCAGTGCCTGTAGTAATTCCTGATCGACAGCGTCGATCAGAACCCGCAGTTCAGAAAGTGTTTTTGCCATTGCTTCGTTTTATGTAGGGGATTTTTCAAACTCGCGCAGGTAGTTGGTGAGGGCCTCCACACCGGCTACCGGCATGGCGTTATACAAGCTGGCACGCATCCCCCCGACGGATTTGTGGCCTTTTAGTTGTAGTAAGCCGCGCGCGTTTGCACCCGCCAGAAAGCGCTCATTGAGGTCAGTGTTGCGCAGGAAGAACGGCACATTCATGCGTGAACGGCAGGATGGGTGGACGGTGTTGTAGTAAAGGCTGGAGCGGTCAATGGTGTCGTATAGCATGGAGGCGCGCTGGATTGCGCGTTGCTCCATGGCGGCGACGCCACCTTGCCGTTTGATCCATTGAAACACCAGGCCCACCATGTAAATACCGAAGGTGGGCGGGGTGTTGTACATCGATTGGTTGTCTGCTACCAAACGGTAGTTGAAAGCGCTGGGGCAAATTGCCTGGGCATGCCCCAGCAGGTCGTCACGCACCACCACCAGCGTGACGCCGGCAGGTCCGAGGTTCTTTTGTGCACCTGCAAATGCCAAGCCAACGCGCGACCAGTCGATGGCACGCGAAGCAATGTGGGAAGAACAGTCGATTACCAATGAAGCCGATGAGCCCAGTGCCTTCAAGTCTGGCAGGCTGTGGTATTCCACGCCATGGATGGTTTCATTGGAGCAAATGTGCACGTAGCTGGCATCGTCGTGCAGCTTCCACGCACTGGTTTCCGGAATGTTGGTGAAGCCATCTTCCTTGGCGCTCGCTGCCAAATGGGCCTGGCAGTATTTTTGGGCTTCTTTATGGGACTTGTCACTCCAGCTGCCGGTGACAACAAAGTCGGCTGAAGCCGCGCCGGTGCTGCCCGACCGCACGCCACTCAGGTTCATAGGAACGATTGCGTTTTCACCCAGTCCACCACCTTGCATGAACAGGATATGGTAGGCGTCGGGAACTTCCAGTGCGCTGCGCACATCGGCTTCGGCCCGGGTGTAAATCGACTGAAACTCCTTGCCCCGGTGGCTCATTTCCATGACGCCCATGCCGCAGCGGCGTCCGCTGGCATCCGGCCAGTTGAGCATTTCGTCGGCGGCTTGTGCCAGCACTTCGGGATCAATGGCGGCCGGACCGGCCGAGAAATTGAATGGGCGTTGCATGGCGGATGGGCTCTCTTTATGCGTTATTCCGTGGCTTCGTTACCCGTGTCGGTACCGGCATCGTTGGGGGTGTCATTGGCTGTGTCGACCTCAGCGGAATCCGATGCATCGTTTTCCACGATGCGCTGCAGTCCACTCAGTTTGGATCCTTCATCCAGGCCAATCAGTGTGACGCCCTGGGTGGCCCGGCCGAGTTCACGAATTTCACCAACGCGGGTGCGCACCAGTACCCCCTTGTCAGTGATCAGCATGATTTCGTCGTCTGCGTGCACCAGGGTTGCGGCCACAACTTTGCCGTTGCGTTCACTCTGCTGAATCGCAATCATGCCTTTGGTGCCGCGGCCATGGCGCGTGTACTCGGTAATGTTGGTGCGTTTGCCGTAACCATTTTCGGTCGCGGTGAGTACGCTTTGTTGCTCGTCTTCGGCCACCAGCATGGCAATCACGCTCTGGCCTTCTTCCAGCATCATCCCGCGCACACCGCGCGCATTGCGGCCCATCGGACGCACATCGTTTTCATCGAAACGCACCGCTTTGCCACCGTCGGAAAACAGCATCACGTCGTGCTTGCCATCGGTCAGTGCAGCGCCGATCAGGAAGTCGCCTTCGTCGAGGTCGACCGCAATAATGCCGGCTTTGCGCGGGTTGCTGAATTCGTCCAGCGCAGTCTTTTTCACGGTGCCCATGCGCGTGGACATAAACACATACTGATCGGCAGGGAAACTGCGTTTTTCACCGGTCAACGCCAGCACCACGGTAATTTTTTCGCCCTCTTGCAAGGGGAACATGTTCACAATTGGGCGACCCCGTGAGCCACGCGAGCCTTGAGGCACTTCCCAGACCTTGAGCCAATACAGGCGTCCCCGGTTGGAGAAACACAAAATGTAATCGTGGGTGTTGGCCACAAACAGCTGATCGACCCAGTCGTCATCTTTGGTGGCAGTGGCTTGCTTGCCACGCCCACCGCGTTTCTGGGCGCGGTATTCGCCCAGCGGCTGGCTCTTGATGTAACCACTGTGGCTCATGGTCACAACCATATCGGTCGGCGTGATCAGGTCTTCGGTGGACAGATCGAAAGAACTGTGTTCAACCTGGCTGCGCCGGGCACCGATTTTGCTCTGGCCAAACTCGTGTTTTACGTGGCCCAATTCGTCGCTGATGATGGTGGTGACGCGCTCAGGGCGCGCCAGAATGTCCAGCAGATCTTCGATTTCAGCCATCACCTCTTTGTATTCGGCAACGATCTTGTCTTGCTCCAGGCCGGTCAGGCGTTGCAAGCGCATTTGCAGAATTTCTTGTGCCTGTGTGTCGGACAAGCGGTACAGGCCGTCGGCGCCCATGCCATAGTCTTTTTCCAGTCCGTCTGGGCGGTAGTCGTCGGCGTTGATGACGCCACCATCGGCACGGGTACGGGTCAGCATCTCGCGGACCAGCTTGCTGTCCCAAGGGCGTTGCATCAATTCGGCCTTGGCTACGGGCGGAGTGGGGGCGTTGCGGATGATGGCAATGAACGCGTCAATATTCGCCAACGCAACCGCCAAGCCTTCCAACACGTGGCCGCGTTCGCGGGCCTTGCGCAGATTGAATACGGTGCGGCGTGTGACCACTTCGCGGCGGTGGCTGAGAAATACCTCAATCAGGTCCCGCAGATTGCACAGGCGTGGCTGGCCGTCTATCAGGGCCACCATATTGATGCCAAATGTGTCTTGCAGCTGGGTTTGCTTGTAGAGGTTGTTCAGCACCACTTCGGGTACTTCGCCGCGTTTCAGTTCAATTACGAGTCGCATACCGGATTTATCCGACTCGTCTTGAATGTGGCTGATACCCTCAAGCTTTTTCTCGTGAACCAGTTCGGCCATGCGTTCTTGCAGGGTCTTTTTGTTTACCTGGTAAGGGATTTCATCAACGATGATGGCTTGGCGTTGGCCCTTGTCTATGTCTTCAAAGTGGCAGCGCGCCCGCATCACGACCCGACCGCGGCCCGTGCGGTATCCATCGCGCACGCCATTGATGCCGTAAATAATGCCGCCCGTGGGGAAGTCCGGTGCCGGAATGATTTCCATCAGGTCATCGACGCTGGCGTCCGGGTGGCGCAGCATGTGCAGGCAGGCATCCACCACTTCATTCAAGTTGTGTGGAGGAATGTTGGTGGCCATGCCGACCGCAATACCGCCCGAGCCATTCACCAGCAAATTGGGAATGCGGGTGGGTAAAACCAGCGGTTCTTTTTCCGAGCCGTCGTAATTGGGGCCGAAGTCGACGGTCTCTTTGTCCAGGTCGGCCAATAATTCATGGGCTATCTTGGCCAGGCGAATTTCGGTATACCGCATGGCTGCTGCGTTGTCGCCGTCAATCGAGCCGAAGTTCCCTTGCCCGTCCACCAACATGTGCCGCATGGAGAAGTCCTGCGCCATGCGAACGATCGTGTCATAAACCGATTGGTCGCCGTGCGGGTGGTACTTACCAATAACGTCACCAACAATACGCGCTGATTTTTTATAAGCCCGATTCCAGTCATTGTTGAGCTCATGCATCGCAAACAACACACGCCGGTGCACGGGCTTCAGGCCATCGCGCGCGTCTGGCAAGGCCCGTCCCACAATCACGCTCATGGCGTAATCGAGGTAGCTGCGCCGCATTTCCTCTTCAAGACTAATTGGCAGTGTTTCTTTGGCGAACTGTGTCATGGAGCGGGTCCTGGCTGGATCTGGGTCAACCGCGCATTCTACGACCCTCGCGCTGTCGCGTCTGAGCAACAGCGTGGGTGGGCTGCAATGTGCCGGCCTGCGTTCGCTGATTGAAGCCCCGAATTGACCCGATATCCCCCTTTTTTTGGATTCATATGCGCTGCACAGGCGCGGCCCAGCTGTGGCACAATCTGCGCGCAGCCGCTTTTGCGGCGCCTTATTCGTGTACGCAGCCGGAATGGTTAGCAGAAATGGTTAGTCAGTGCGTGAATTGGCAAGTAGTGAACGGTAAATGGCTAAGTGTGTAAGTAAGGTGTGCCGTCCGGCTTTGTTATTTTGCTTTGATACTTTAGGAACAGAAACATCATGAATTCAATCAACAAATTTGCAGTGATCATTGCTGCCGCTGGCTTGGCTTCGGTCGCTGGCGCACAAGAAATCAACAATTGGCGCAGTGTGGACAGCCAGGTCTGGAAGAGTGTTGATGGTCAATGCTGGCGCGATGCAAGCTGGACGCCTGCCACCGCAGCCGCTGGCTGTGATGGCGCTGTGAAGCCCGTTGCGATGGAACCCAAGGCAGTGGCCGCGCCCATGGCCGCTCCCGCTCCCGCTGTTGCGGCAGCGCCCGCAGCCGCAGCCGTGGCTGCCCCGGCCGCTCCGGTGGCTGCTGCGCCAGTCGCTGCGCCCGCACCGGCACCCAAGGCCGTTGCAGCCCCAGTGAAGGTTACTTATGCTGCTGAAGCTTACTTTGACTCCAACAAGTCCATCCTGAAGCCAGCCGCCAAAACCCAACTGGACGACCTGGTTGGCAAGGTCAAGGCAATCAATCTGGAAGTGATTATTGCTGTTGGTCACGTTGACAGCTCCGGCCCAAACAAGCCAAAGGCTGCATTGTCTTTGGCACGTGCTGACGCTGTGAAGGCTTACCTGGTTTCCAAGGGCATCGAAAAGAACCGTGTTTACACGGAAGGCAAGGGTGATACCCAGCCTGTGGCTGATAACAAGACCGTTGCCGGTCGCACCAAGAACCGCCGCGTTGAAATCGAAGTGGTTGGAACCCGCGCTGCCGAATAATTGGTTTTAATCCAGTCGAAAACCCGCCATCTTTACGGATGGCGGGTTTTTTTACGCCTCTGTGTGCCTATTTTTCCGCTTCTTTAGATTCCCTGTACCGACCGCAAGATGTCAGGAAATCCCGATGGACATCAGGATTTTCCGATTCAATATCAGCGGCGCCCGATGGCGGCAATCCCGGGCTTGCCTCACCATCGCGTGCAACAAGGAGGATTGACCATGTCGAACAACGAGCGATCGGTACTCGCTTTTGATAACGTTGATTTATGGTTCGGATTGCGCGAATTAAGCGCCGAGCGGTGCGACGAATTGCCATTTGGCGTGATTCGATTCGATGGCGATTTGCGGGTGCGTGATTACAACCGATATGAGCAGGAAGCGGCCCGTTTGTCGCCCGAGAACGCCCTCGGCAAACACGTTTTTATGGAATTGGCGCAATGCATGAACAATTACATGGTTGCAGAAAAATTTGAAGAAGCAGTGGCCACCGGTACGCCCCTCGATGTAACCATCGACTATGTGTTGACATGGAGAATGAAACCAACGCCTGTCAAATTGCGCTTGTTGAGTCACCCTTCCGAGGCGGGTGGCGTTATTGCTTTAAAGCGATTGGCAGACTTTTAAATTGGTAGACCGTTGACTGGGAATCGGCCATGGACGCGATTGAGGGTGACGACGCACCACTATTGGATTATCTGTACCAGTCGCCGTTGAATATTTCCATATTTGACCGCGCCGGGGCAGTGGAATTCATGTCTCCGACCATGGCCCAAGTGCTTTTGCAAATTGCGCCCCGTCGGCGCCTGGATAATTTGTTTGAGATATTCAGTGAGCATATTCCACAGTTAACCAGTCTGGTTGCAGGCACCTCGCGCAACGTAATTGTTGATGGCCTCAAAATTCGTCTCGATGGCGGCACTGTGGTGCGCTATGTCGCGCTGAGCCTTGTACGCGTTGACCATCAACGCTTTTCTGCCACCTTGTCTGACGTAACCGACGCGGTTCGGCAGGAGGAAATGCAACGTCAGGCCGTGGTTCGCAGCATCACGGCGGTTGATGGGAATAGGGTGTCAGGGCACGATGGCGCTGACCGATTAAATAGCGTTTTAGATATTCCGGTATGTTGCTGGACGCGCGATCTGACTGTGCGATCGGTCAATGCGGCGTATGCGGGCGCGCTGGGCTTTAACCCCGGCGCATTGCTTGGACGTACCCTTGGTGAGGTTCTGACGGGGCTGGCATTGCCGGAATTCCGGTCAAAAATTGAAGCGGTGTTGCACGGTGTGCCCCAGGAATTGGAGCGTGGCGGCTGGCATTGCACAGATTCAACACCGGCGCACCTTGTTTCCCAATTGTTTCCCTATGTTGAAGACGGGGCCATTACCGGTTTCTACGAAGTGGTACGCGACCAGAGTGTGGCAAGGCAGCACGCACTTGTCACAGAGTCCAACCATGCCTTGCTTCGGCGTACTGGCCAGCTGGCCAATGCCGGTGGGTGGATACTTGACCTTCAGACCGACACCATGTTTTGGAGCGATCAGCTCTACCTGATGCACGCAGTGGGCGCAGACTTTGCGCTCTCTTTGCAGCGCACTTTGTCGTTTTATTCAGGGCAGGACAAGGTAAAAATATCGGAAGCGGTGCGTCTTGCTCTCGCAGAGGGCCGGCCTTGGGATTTGGAGCTTGCGATGACCACGGCCGCCGGCGAAATGGTCTGGATTCGCTCATTGGGGGCGGTCGATTCGGAGGCTCAAAAGCCGGTTCGGGTGGTTTGCTGCATGATGGATATTCGCCAAAAGAAAGCATTCGAGCAGGAAATATTGCAGCATCGCCACTACTTGGAAGAACAGGTCGCGCAACGTACGGCGGCCTTGGAACGTTCCGAGTTCTTGAATGATCACGCCTTGGCACTTGCCAACGCTGGGCATTGGTCGGTCCAGTTGAATTCTGGCCAGGGTGAATACGCATGGTCTGCCCGGGCTATTGAGATCCTGGGTGACGAGGTGGGGCCTGAATTGCGGTATGACGCGCAAGGCGCGCTGTATCAGCGCATTGCGCAAGTGGACCTCGCAGCGGCCAATCGAGTTCGCGCTGCCTATCAGGCGCTGTTGACTGGACATGATCCACACTTTGATGTTACGCATCCCTACGTACATCCACGCACCGGGCGCGTTGTCTGGATTCATGCAATTGCCCGGATGCGCCATGGAGCGTCTGGTAGCCCCTCCCACGTTTATGGGGTGGTTATGGATGTCACGGCAGCCAAGACAACCGAGGAAGCATTGCGTTCAGCCCGCGAGCAGGCGGAATCGGCAAACCGAGGTAAAAGCCAGTTTTTGGCCAATATGAGCCATGAGTTGCGCACGCCCTTAAATGGCATGTTAGGGATGTTGGGTCTGCTCGAGGGGACACGGGTGGACGCCGAGCAGGCGGACTATATTGGCACGGCCCGTGACTCTGCCCGTCATTTGCTGGTTCTCTTGAACGATATCCTGGATATTTCTTCGCTGGACGCCGGGAAAATGTTGCTCAAGCCAGATATCGTTTTGTTCTCTGGCTTGTGGGCCGATGTAGCGCATTTTGCACGACCCACCGCAGAAGCCAAAAACCTGTCTTTGTACGTCACCTGTGCGGACGATCTGCCGCGCTGGGTATGGGTTGATGAGACACGGTTAAAGCAAATATTGTTGAACTTACTGACCAACGCGATAAAGTTCAGCGACCGTGGAAGCATTCGAATGCATGCGCAGACCATCGGTCAATCGGCGGTCGTTGGTGAGATGGTCGGGCTTCAAATTACCGTTTCCGATCAGGGAATGGGCATGTCTGCACAAACTTGTAGCAGAATTTTTCAGCGCTTCGAGCAGGGTGAGTCGGGTTCGGCACGCCGTTTCCAGGGAACCGGCTTGGGCTTGGAAATCTCACGCACCTTGGCACGCAGCATGCAGGGTGACATTACCGTTCACAGCGTGGAGGGCGAGGGCAGTGTTTTTCGCGTAACCGTGTGGTTGAAAGTGGCGGCGCCTCCCGAGCCGAGCCCGCAATCGCTGGCAACCATCGCGCAGCACCATGCCGGCGCAATGGTGCCGCTGCGCCAGCTGGACATTGTTGTGGCCGAAGACAATGCCGTAAACCGAAAGTTCATGGCGGTACTGTTGGAAAAAATGGGTCATCGCGTGCGCATGGCCGAAGACGGCGAAAAAGCCCTTGCCTTGATCAACAACCGGGCGCCCGACCTTGTCATCATGGACATGCATATGCCCGTCATGGACGGCATTTTGGCGACCCAGACCTTGCGTGCAATGCCGGGGCCTGCATCGCGCGTTCCGATTATTGCGCTCACTGCCGATGTCATGGTGGACATGCGTGGACGGGCCTTCGATGCGGGCATTAACGGGTATTTGACCAAACCACTCGATATGGCGCAGCTCGATTTGAAATTGCGCGAAATGTTTTCACACCGCGCCAATGATGCCCCTCCATCGCCAGCCGAGATTCCCGCGCCAGTGTTGTTGGCATCCCAGCCCGTGCCTGCCCATCCCGTTCAACGTCGCAAGCGACTTTTTCGCAGTGGTGATTTGGCGCTGCACCTGGATATGGTTCGCATCGGTGAAGTGTGTTTGTTTGCGGGAGCCCAGGCATTTTCAGAAATGGCGCACGACTTTGCATATTCGGATACGGGCAGTTTCAAAATCCTGATGGACGCCCTGGCGACAGGCCAGCTTGCCAATATCGGTGAACTGGCCCATTCTGCAAAAGGTGAGTCTGCCACATTGGGGTTCGTTGCCATTAGCCAGCTGGCGGCCGGAATTGAGCAGCGTGCGCCGCTGTTCACGCCCGAACTCGCGGGTGCCGTGATGGCCGAGTTGCGCGCTGCCTGGGAAATCGCCAAAGATATGTTGCTGCGACTGGGATATGGAGGCGCCGCAGGCAAAAGCGCGGACACCCCATCAGAAGACTTGGAATGCGTACAACTCATCTACACCAGCACCTTGTCGGTCTTTGATGCCGCTACCTTGCGCGATTTACATAGCGTCAGCTTGCACAAAAATGGGCAACTGGGGGTTACGGGGATGTTGCTATTTTGGCGTGCCAACGTTATTCAGGTCCTGGAAGGACCGTCCGACGTGGTGCACGCCGTTTACCAACGCATTCAAGCCGATTCCCGGCACCACAGTTTGGCGCTAATTCACGACCAACGGGTTGCTGCGCGTGCCTTTGAAGAGTGGAGTACCGGTATTTGCCGCGATTTAATGGGTGCAGGCAGCCCGGTGATCGAAGTTTTTTTTGGCGACAAGCGTGTCGATATCAAGTCGCTCGTAAAACCCGGTATTGCCCGTGATATTTTGTGCGCATTCAGTTCCGGGCAATTAGAGGGGACGTTCGGAGCCACCCGCGGTACGGTGGCAAGTTCGGTCGATAATCAGGGCTATGACCGAAACCACACAGACCGAACCCCTGAATGTTGATCCGGCAGAAATTGCCAAATTTTCTGAATTGGCCCATCGCTGGTGGGATCCCGAGAGCGAGTTCAAGCCATTACACCGCATCAACCCCTTGCGGCTGGACTGGTTGAATGGCATTTGCCCGGTTGCCGGCTTGCAGGCGCTTGATATTGGTTGTGGCGGCGGTATTCTCAGCGACTCCCTGGCGCGCAAAGGGGCGCAGGTCACGGGTATTGACCTCTCTTCCAAAGCGCTCAAAGTGGCGAAGCTGCACGCATTGGAGGCCCAGACTGCCAACGTTACGTATCGCGAGATCAGCGCGGAGGCACACGCCCTGGAAAAGCCTGGGTATTACGATGTCGTAAGCTGTATGGAAATGTTGGAGCATGTTCCCGACCCGGCGTCGGTGGTGCAGGCGTGTGCCACCCTGGTTAAACCAGGTGGTTGGGTGTTTTTCTCGACGTTGAATCGCAATCCGCAGTCCTTCCTGCTGGCCGTGGTTGCCGCCGAGTACGTTTTGGGCATGTTGCCCAAAGGCACGCACGAATACGCCAAGATGATTCGCCCCAGTGAGTTGGCGGCCTACTGCCGCGCTGCCGGTTTGGATTTACGCCACACCCGTGGTTTGCAGCACAATCCCTTGACCGGGCGCTACTGGCTCAATGCGAACACAGCGGTGAACTATATGGTTGCAACGCAACGCCCCTTGGTTTAACGGGTTTCACCGGAGCCCCAGACGCTATGACTGAAACACCACGAATTCAGGCCGTTTTGTTCGATCTGGACGGGACCTTGATTGACAGTGCGCCCGATCTCGCCGCCGCAGCCGACGCCATGCGTGTGCGCCGTGGCCTGGCCAGTTTGCCCCTTGCGGCCTACCGCCCAGTGGCGGGTGCGGGCGCGCGGGGGTTGTTGGCGGTTGCCTTCGATTTAAGCCCCGAAGACCCAGAATACCTCGCGATGCGCGAGGAGTTTTTCTTGGAATATGAGCGTTGCATGACACAGCGCACAGTGATTTTTGATGGAGTGCCCGAACTGATTGCAGCGCTACAAGCGCGCGGTTTGTTGTGGGGCGTGGTAACCAACAAAATGGCCCGCTTTGCCGAACCGCTGACGCGCGGCATGCCCCTGTTTTCGTCGGCCGGCACGGTGGTGTGTGGCGACACCACGGCCCATGCCAAACCCCACCCAGCACCCCTGCTGGAAGCTGCCAAGCGCTTGGGCCTGGACCCGCGGGCGTGTTGGTATGTGGGGGATGATGCACGTGATATCAGCGCTGGCAAAGCGGCTGCGATGCCAACGGTGGCCGCAACGTATGGTTATTTGGCGCACGCCAGCGAAGCCGCTGACTGGGGCGCCGATGCCCACATTGGGTCCCCTTTGCAATTGTTGGGTTTGCTGCCAACTTTCGAATAAGCGCATAGAATAGACGCTTTGGGGCTGCACTGGTTTCGACGTGGATTCGGACGCGCAGCAGGGCATGTCGAGCTGAGTGCGCTCGTAAAACAGATTCAAAAAAACTAACTGCAAACGACGAACGTTTCGCACTCGCTGCTTAATTGCACGTGAGGCTCACAACAGCAAGCCGATAGGCTGGGCAAGGGTGAACGCATCGCAAGATGCTGTCATCCAGGCTGTGGGCTAATTTCATTCGGCTGGGCCGGCCTTGGGTAACTTAGGGCAGGTCGAGAAAATAGGTTGCTGGCAATTTGCATAGCGTGCCACTGCGCGATGTGAAGAGCGAGACTCAAATCAGATGGCTACACATGTAGAACTGTTCGAAGAAGGTTTGCGGACGCGGGTTCAAATCCCGCCAGCTCCACCATACCCCATGACAAAGGCAGCTAACTACAACCAGTTAGCGGCCTTTTTCTTTGGTAATCCATTTTTGGGTTTAAGGCAGGCGAATCTGTTAACGCATGTACTAATTGATACGCGTCTAGGGCGACAGCATTTGATCGCATTGGTGCGTCTAGCAATCAAGCTCGCCAGAGTCACGCGGAACGGTCTCCTCTAGCGGATTTTAGTTTGCCAAAGTTAAAATTTTTAGGAAATGGTGAGCGCTAGGAATAGGTCAAGCGCTACCATGTAATCGCATTGAAAGTGTGCCCGCTTTCTCCGTCAATTTTCAAATCAGGTGATCGCTACGGTGATGTATAGTTGAATGATGTTGCAAAAAAAGTAGGTGGATAAGGCGTTTTTTTGATGTCGGTTCCCCTTCCTACAGAACGTTTTTGCTGATCTCAAGGTCTGAATTTCTCTGAAATTCATGCGATAAAGTCGTAATCCAGTCTTGCTAATTGATCCTAATGGTGAGGAGATTAATTGGGGGATATCAATGTTATCTTTAATCTAAAGGGCGAAAAATAATGGCGGCGCTGGGAACTGATGAACAAAATAGCGTGCTCGACGTGCTGTTGGTTTTGGCTCAAAACATTAAGCTTTTATTGCTTGGGCCACTTATCGCAGCTCTTGCCATTTTGGGATTCGTGGTGGAACTGGCGCCTAAGTATCTCAGTCAGGCAGTGCTGGTATTGCCATCGCCCATTCCGTTGTCCATGCCTAATTTTTCGCCAGCATTGGCGTTTGGCCCAATGCCGTTATCTCCTGTGACTCCGTCTTATGTCGCAACCATGATGGAATCGCCTGTAGTACTTGATGCGGTTGCTGACTCGCTAGGGCGTACGAAAGGTGCGGAGATGGCCAGCTCGGATGGGCGAACAACTCTCGCCAGTCAAATTAAGGCCACTGTTGGAAAAGACGGCTTGTTGCATTTGGATGTATTAGCGTCTACACCCCAGGAGGCTCAAGCTGTAGCGAACGCGGTAATCGCCGCGTGGCTCAAAACTACGGTCCCTTCAGAATCGGAACGTCGCGATCTACAGAAGCGGCTGACGTATGCTGAAAATGGGCTAAAGGGAGTTACAGCATTAATTGAAAAGTTTTCTGTGGACAGCGATCGTCGGGTTGGCAGTGGCGACGCTGGTGCCAGCCTTATTCCGTTGGTTGATTTGCAGGCGCGCTATTTAGCAGACGTACTGTCTACAGGTAGGGCGATACAAGGTCTTGAGCGCGACGTCATAAAACAAGCCCCCACTGCACCTACCAATCCAGTGCCAGTGAAAAAAAGCCTAATTTTCACCGTAGCAGCCTTGGCTACATTCTTTGCGTTACTTCTTTTCATCTTTGTTCGGCAAGTTTGGCGCTCTGCAAAAGCCGATCCGAGTTCTGCGCGCAAGCAGGAGCAGCTGCTGAAAGCTTTAGGCATAAAGTATTATCAAAGATGTACGTAAAAGCCTTGCGATGAAATTATTTTCATTTCTCTGTGATCCGCCTTGTGTTGAGAAGTTTGTTTGAAATTGGTGTTGACCGGAAGTCAGACTTCCATCCACAAAAGAAACGAAAGCTTAAAAAACCTTCGCCGCGATTAGCAAGCAGTTTTAAATCTGTACGACAGCGTAGAAGCTACTACGATAAAGCCTCAGCTAGTCTTTTTGTATGGTGTCACAATTTTTGTGAACGATAAATAAAAGTCTAATGTTAAGTACACAACACAGAGCAACACAGATGGTGATGAATCGGGTGTCAGAAACCCAACTATCGGGTAAGTATCGCCCGGATATAGATGGACTTCGAGCAATTGCCGTGTTCGGGGTTGTCGGATTCCACGCTTTCCCTAATTTGATCGCGGGAGGTTTTGTTGGCGTCGATGTGTTTTTCGTTATCTCTGGGTACCTAATAACGGATATTATTAGAAATAAATTAAGACTCGGTACATTTAGTATCGCTGAGTTTTATAGCAGAAGAATAAGGAGAATATTCCCGGCACTTTTGTTCGTATTGCTCATTTGCATGGCTTTTGGTTGGTTTGTTTTGACAAATGATGAATTAAAGCGATTGGCATTGCATGTGGCTGCGGGATCTGGGTTTTTATCAAATATCCTACTGTGGCAGGAATCGGGGTACTTTGATGTAGCGGCGGAAGTGAAGCCCCTTCTGCATTTGTGGAGCCTAGGGATAGAGGAACAATTTTATATTGTATGGCCATCGATTCTTTGGTTCGCTTGGCGGTATAGATTAAATTTCAATTACCTATTGATTTTCTTTGTCGCAATTTCTTTTTTAATGAACAAAAGTGAAATATCACTTGACACTATAGCGACGTTTTACTCTCCGCAAACAAGATTTTGGGAGTTACTTTCTGGTGGAATGCTTTCTCAAATAACATCAAAATCAATTGACTTTGATGTGATTCTTTCCACGTTTAAGTTGCGCGTGAGACCTGAGACTCTTGTTGTGAGCTCAAAAAGCAAATGTGATGCAGCATTTCTAAATTCAACAGCTGCAATAGGGCTTCTGGTGGTCTTGGCGGCTTATTTTAAGCTAAATAAATATATCGCATTTCCTGGAGTTTGGGCGGTTATTCCTGTGGTTGGAGCGATGCTAGTCATTTTTTCCGGTCCCAATGCTTGGGTAAATAAGACTATATTGGCCAACAAGTTCATGGTCTGGATCGGTGTGATTAGTTTTCCTTTGTATCTGGTGCATTGGCCAATTATTTCATTTAGTCGAATTATACTTGGCGATAGGATTTCTAGCGGGTTAATTTTATGTGAAATTTTGTTTTCTGCTCTTTTTGCATGGATTATCTATAAATTCGTAGAGAGGCCTACTAGAAATTGTAATAATTCTACGCAAATTTTGATTTTCTCCTCTATTGTTATGGCAGGCTCAGGATTGTTGGTTTTCAATTATATGGATGATGTCCGGCCAACAATCATAGACAAGAATGAGAAATCAGTTAGAACTGCATTTTTTAAACAAGACGGATCAATGCCAGATAGTAATTCAATAAATTGCTCTAAATCGGTGGCTAATTATCCGCTTTCTGTTTGTTCGACGTTTAAAGATCCTAATATTGCTATTATTGGTGATAGTCATGCACACGCGCTGTATGGTGGCTTTGTGAAATTAAACAATAAAAAATTTCGGCCTATAGTGATTGCCTCGGCCTCATGTATACCAGCTAGTGACGTTGACTCCACCAGAAAAGAATGCAAGGCCTTTCACCAGGTTGAGTTAAATATGGTCCGTGATGTTGGTATTAAGTACGTTGTCATCGCTAGTTATAGTGACCAAGTTAATTCTGTGTCGGATCAAACGAGAAGTGACTATATAAATGGCTATTTGAAGACCTTTGACACGCTTCGAGCAATGGGGAAGAAAGTTGTATTTGTAATAGATAATCCTGTCCTTGTCAGCGATCCTAATATATGCGTTCGGACTGGTTTGTGGCTAAGAGATTTTTTAAATAAGATGCCAGATTTTTGTTTAAATCCGAAATTGAGTGATTTTAAAAATCAGGATAATTACGACGTATTCGTCGAGACGTTACGGCAAAAGCGTCCATCGGTTACATACTTTGATACAAAAAAGGTGCTTTGCAAAAATGAGTGTAAGATATTTTTTGGCGATGAGCTACTTTATGTGGAGCAACATCACTTGTCTATTTACGGTAGCGAGCGCGTAGTGCAGGGATTGGTTGCCGATATTGAGTGATACTACTTTTATGTAGAATAAATAGCTATGAATATATTAAAGAGACCAAGTTGTTTTATTTTAGATGTGGATGGAGTCATGACTACCGGACATTTTCTTTATTCTATTGAGGGTAAGATAATTAAAATATTCGGACCAGATGATAATGACGGCCTTTCATTATTAAAGTCAAACTTGGATATACGTTTTATAACAGGTGACAAAAAAGGCTTTCCAATATCCAAAAAGCGTATCGTTGACGATATGGGTTATGAATTAGATATTGTTAGTACGATTCGCAGGGTGGATTGGATTAAAGAGCGATATCCGTTGGAAAATGTCATATATATGGGAGATGGCATTTTCGATCATTATGTGATGCGTGAAGTTGCTTATGCTATTGCGCCGGCGAATGCCGATAAACTTGCCAAACAACACGCGAATTTTGTGACGGAGCGCTCGGGTGGTGATCGTGCGGTTGCGGAGGCATGTCTTCACATTATGGAAAAATTTTTCACGCCGTTTAACCCGGCAGAGCTCCCAAACGCACAACATAAACTTTCTGGAGAGTGGACAGTATGATTCACCAACGGCTGCAATCCTTCTTGCAAAAGAGACACTGCACCTTATTGGGTGTTGGCCCAATGAGTGTCAATTGTGTGGATGCCACGATTGAACTTGCCAATGAGCATGAAGTTCCTGTTTTGATGATTGCCAGTCGTCGCCAAATTGATTCGGAAGATTTCGGTGGGGGTTATGTCAATAACTGGACTACGCAAGAATTCGCTCGCTATGTGACTGACCGAGACAAAAAAGGCAAAATATTATTAGCGCGTGATCACGGCGGCCCATGGCAAAGTATCAAGGAGAATCAGGAGAAGCTCGGTTTGCGACGTGCTATGGATTCTGCCAAATCATCCTACCGGGCGGATATTGATGCGGGTTTTCAGGTTCTGCATATTGACCCCAGTATAGATATCCACGGACAACCGGATGTGGACGAGGTGCTCGACCGTGTTTTCGATTTATATGACTTTTGCTGGACACACGCACAGCAATCCAGGAAAGAGGTTATTTTCGAGGTGGGCACTGAGGAGCAAAGTGGAAGCACCAATTCGCAAGAAGAGTTGGACTACACGCTGAATGCTATTAAAAAGTTTTGCACCCAAAACAAGATACCGCAACCTACGTTTGTTGTCATTCAATGCGGCACCCGCGTTATGGAAATGCGCAATGTCGGATCATTTGATTCTCCGGTGCGCGTTGCAAATGAAATACCTGCAGAAATTCAATTGCCTAAGATGATTGAAATTTGCAATAGGCACGGCATTCTGATGAAAGAGCACAATACCGACTATCTGTCGGACGAGGCCTTGCAATGGCATCCCCGGTTGGGTATTCATGCCGCTAACGTTGCACCAGAATTTGGCGTTGCGGAAAGTACAGCGCTCATCAACATCTTGGAATCTAATGGATTAGAAAAATTGGCAGAGCGATTTTTACATATTGCATATGAGTCCAAGAAATGGGACAAGTGGATGATTGACGGCACCACTGCTTCAGACCGCGATAGATCGCTGATTGCGGGTCATTATGTTTTCTCTACGCCAATGTGCCGAGAACTCAAAGTTGAAGCAGGTAAGCTACTTGCAAAAAAAGGTTATGACTTAGAGCAGTATCTAAAAGAGCAAGTAAAGCAAAGTATTCTGCGATATTTCCGCAACTTCCGTCTAACGAGGACTGTATGAAGCGTGTAGCAACCATTATCTTAAACCGTAATCTTCCAGAGATTACCAACGCCCTCTGTGAGCATTTGGTGAAGTACGACAGTGCACTTACCGATGTTTATGTGGTTGAGGCTGGTTCAGACTCAAACAGATTGAGTAAATATGCCACATGGCATGCAGAGAGTCCGGAAGTCATGACAAACGGCCTCCGATATGGCAGGGGCATGAACTATGGTCTGATTCAATTGCTGAAGGAAGAAAAATTTGCGCAATATGATGCATTTTTCTTACTTGCCAACGACACAGAGTTTAAGGACGTCTCAACGTTGGCGCCCTTGGTTGATTTATTGGACAGACACCCACGAATTGGTATTTTGTCACCTTGCTCACAGCGTTGGGGCGAACGATTATTACTGGAAAAAGAGAAAACCAAATATTTTTGGTTTATTCACAATAATGCGTATTTGCTTCGCCGCGAGTTCATTGAGTCTGTTTGCGATAAAGAAAATCCCGATATTATGGATTTTCTATTTGATGGCACCAACTTCCGCGGCTATGGCTCTGAGAGCGAACTCATAGCAAAAGCTTATGCCAACGATTGGGCAGCAGCTATTACAACAGTAGTTTGGGCAAGTGAAAACGAGTCTCACTTACTCGAATATGCCGACCAGATTAAAACCCAAGGCTATGAAGAAAACCTTCAGCTGTATATTGCTGAGGGGCGCCGCTGGATGCGTAAGAAATATGGCTTTAACAGTCACTGGTCGATGCAGCAATACGTGAAGAGTTTCTACGACAAGTTCTTTGAATTTCATCCCGAATATAGCCAATATAAAGTTTGATTGGATTAAAAATGAGCACTAACCAAATTATTGAAAAACCCTGGGGTCGCGAAGAGGTCATCGAGATAAACGACAAGTACATGGTTAAAAAGCTCACCATGTGGGCTGGCCACCGTTGCAGCTTGCAATATCACAACTTCAAGAAAGAAACGATTTACGTGCTTTCTGGTGTGCTCAATATTATCCAAGGCACTACGCAAGAAACATTGGTGGATAAGCATTATCGTGCCGGTGACACCGTCACGATCCCACCGGGTCTCATCCACCGCATGGAAGGTGTTGAAGACAGCGTCTACCTCGAAGCTTCAACGCCAGAAATGGACGACGTGGTACGTCTGTTGGATGACTACAAGCGTGCTCCGCAATGAGCTACCGGGTTTGTATCCCAACGGCCGGAACGGGCTCGAGGCTGGGGGACCTGACTAAATTTGTAAACAAGTCGCTTGTTGGTATTGCCAACCGCCCTGTCCTCTCGCATTTGATTGAGCAGTTTCCGCAAGATGTTGAATTTGTTATTGCCTTGGGGCACAAAGGACACTTGATTCGCGAATTTCTCGCGTTGGCTTATCCTGAGCGAAAGTTTTTCTTCGCCGAAGTTGATCCTTTTGAAGGTCCTGGTTCCGGTCTGGGATTGAGTTTGTTGGCCTGCCGTCAGCACTTGCAGCAGCCCTTTATTTTCATGTCTTGCGATACGCTGGTCGAGGAGTCAATTCCAGCGCCAGAATACGATTGGCTTGCGTATGCGCAAGTCGATAACTTGCTTCAGTACCGTACCCTTGAAATTCGATCGAATATGGTAACGGCCATATGCGAAAAAGGTGAAGGCCAGGCTGGCGTCCACAAGGCTTATATTGGTTTGGCGGGTGTTTACAACTACCAGGAGTTTTGGTCGTCCATGCAAAATGGGGGTGCCGAGGCGGTTGAAGTCGGAGAAGCCTGTGGAATGCGAGCATTACTTTCAATTGGAGTGAATGCCAAAGAATTCACGTGGTACGACACCGGTAACCCACCCGCATTAGCCCGGGCCAGGTCGATCTATCAAGAGCCGGACGCCCCCCACATTCTTGAAAAAGCAAATGAAGCGATTTGGTTTGTTGGCGATCAGGTGATTAAATTCTCTGATGACAAAAAATTTATTGCTAACCGCGTAAAACGTGTTCAACAGTTGCAAGGTTTTGTACCCGAAGTCACAGGTTCCGATACGCACATGTATCGTTATCCCAAAGTACACGGCAAAGTACTCTCGGAGATCGTCACTTTGCCATTGTTTGACCGATTACTGGCTCATTGCGATAAATTTTGGGAGCAGGCGACCTTAACCAAATCTGAAACTGAAGCGTTTCAGTCAAGCTGCATGAAGTTTTACCGGGATAAAACTTTCGAGCGCGTCGCCCTGTTTTATACAAACTACGATAAGAAAGATGGCCGGGAGGCCATAAATGGTATTGAGATGGCAGAGTTGAATGCCATGTTGAATGCAATTGACTGGGACTGGTTGTCGAATGGCTTACCGGGGCGTTTTCACGGTGATTTTCATTTCGAAAATATTCTGTGGAGCACTGAAGAGCAGAAGTTTGTTTTCCTCGATTGGCGGCAAGATTTTGGCGGCGATCTCAGTACCGGTGATATTTATTACGATTTCGCGAAATTACTTCACGGCCTGATCATCAGTCATGAATTAATTGCCGGGAATTTTTATAATGTTGACTGGCAATCGGACTCAATTAACTACGACTTTCACCGGAAGCAGATTTTAGTGGATTGCGAGCAGCGTTTTGGTGTGTGGCTTGAACAGCAAGGCCATGACCGGAAAAAAGTTGGCGTGCTCACCGCATTAATCTATTTGAATATCGCAGCACTTCACCATAGCCCTTACAGCTTGATGCTTTATGCGTTGGGCAAGTCTATGCTGAAATCAGAATTGGAGAAATAAATGGAACTTATTGAACGTAAATTTGATGTGGTTACAGGTGATCAAGACATGGAAGATCTGCATTCCATGCAGAATTTTCCTGTTTTTATGGGATGCGTCGACAATCCTAAAGAGCAAGACATTTACTCAGACTTGACCTGGCAAATAAGTAAAAAATCTGGTTTTTTGCAACTGAAGAACTTAATTCCATTGAGTGTCCTTTATCAGGCCCAACATGCTGGTGCCGTGGGAGGAATATGGATGGAACATCACAAACAGTTTGCCGAGTTCTTAAACAAATACAGCCCAAATACCGTTCTTGAGTTAGGTGGAGCGCATGGAATTTTATCGATTAAATATAATGAAATTAAAGATATTCCGTGGACCATACTAGAGCCCAACCCAGCACCTGTAGAAGGTTGCAAGGCAAAGTTTATAAAAGGGTTCTTCGACGATAAATTTAAATATGCTGGTGAAGTCGATACCATCATTCACTCTCATGTTTTTGAGCACATATATAACCCAAGTGATTTCATGCGTCACTTGTCCGGATTCATGGAGCCTGGCAGTAAATTGATTTTTTCATTGCCCAATATGAAGGCAATGTTGGAGAGGAATTATACAAATTGCATTAACTTTGAGCACACGGTGTTTTTGACAGAACCTTATGTCGAATATCTTTTAGCAAATAGCGGCTTTGCATTGCTTGAAAAAGAATACTTCATGGATGATCACAGTATCTTTTATGCAGCAGTTCGTGATCCAAGTGTAAAGCCAGCAACACTGCCATCGGGACTTTATGAAGCGAACAAAAAGCTTTATATGGAATATATCGAATTTCATAAAAGTTTGATCGCTGAACTGAATGAAAAGATGGCGAAAACCAATCAGCCAATTTATCTTTTTGGTGCGCATGTATTCGCACAATATCTTTTGGAAATGGGCCTTAATAAAACTAAGATAGTATGCCTGCTTGATAACGATCCTAAGAAGCAGGGGCGTCGACTTTATGGCACGGAATTAAAAGTTGCATCGCCGAAAATTCTGAAAGATGTCAGCGACCCCATTGTTATACTCAAAGCTGGGGTGTATAACAACGAAATTAAAAAAGATATTATTGAGAATATAAATAAAACCACAACGTTTTTCGAGTAACTACACACGTCACTGTGCCTTTAATGAAGGCGTCAATGCGGTGCCAGTCGTTAAAAATTCGCCGAACTACAAACTGGGACACCAAAGTGGAAGTCACACAATTAAACAATAAATTCGCTATTGACGATGTTTTGCTTTTTAAGCAGCTAAGCTCTGGAACCACACTGATTGAAATAGATTCAGTTCATGCGGTGGCAACGATAAGTCTCGACGGTGGACAAGTCGTTTCCTGGCATCCGAAGCATCAAGCTGAACCGGTGCTTTGGGTTTCCAAAAGGGCACAATATGTACCTGGTAAGGCAATACGTGGTGGTGTCCCAGTTTGCTGGCCATGGTTTGGCGCGCACCCAACCAACGCAAAATTGCCGGGGCATGGTTACGCCCGTATAACCCAATGGTCAGTTGAGCGTACGGAAATATGTGATGGCGGCTCAGTGCGTGTGTGTCTCTCTCTCGGTGAAAGTGAACTGAGTAAGTTGCATTGGCACCATAAGGTGGAGTTAAAGCTTGAGATTGTTGTCGGAGACGAACTCGCTGTAACACTCACGTCGACCAATCACAGCACGGAAGAGGTTCAACTAACAGAGGGCCTGCATACCTACTTCAACGTCAGCGACGTGAGGGGTATCGAGGTACAAGGTTTAGACGGTACCGAATTCGTTGATTTGACACGGAATAACGAACGCTCCGTGCAGGAAGGCTCAGTGACTTTTGCCGATGAGTTGGGACGAATTTATCTCAATACGGATAAAGCTTGTGTTATTGAGGACCTCACATTCAAGCGGCGAATTCACATTGAAAAGCGCAGCAGCCTAAGTACCGCGGTGTGGAACCCTTGGGCAAAGACAGCGGCTACCATGTCGGATCTGGGTGTAGACGGCTGGCAAAATATGCTTTGCGTAGAGAGTGCTAACGCGCTGGAAAACGCAGTGAAGATTCCTGCTGGTGCGTCACATATTCATTTCGCCCGCTATTTTGCGGAAGCGCTAACGTCCGGCAGTTAATTTTGTTAAAAAAGATTGGTGCTATTACAGCAGTCGATGCCTTAACAAAATTGTTAGGTTATCTACTACTGCCTGTGTACCTCGGGCTCATGCCGAAAATCGAGTTTGGCGAATTCGGTTATTTGACGAGTGCTATTGCTTACACATCACTGATTTTCGGCTTGTGCCTATACGTGCCATTTATCAGAAACTATTGTGCAGCTGACAATGATATAGAAAAGAAAAAAATAGTCTCAACCATATTTATCGGATTGGTTTTATGGTTGCTGCTCGTGGATATTTCTTTCATTGCACTGAAGCCATTTTTTCAAGATATTTTTGAAAAATTTTTTGAAATCAAAATTTTTGGTTCGATTAAGTATTACTTGTTCATTGGGGCAATTAATTCTGGAATTGTTTTGCTCTATTGTTACGCATTGTTGATGGCGCGCAAGACCACTTCAGAAATTGTGGGTTATTTGCTAATCAAATTTTTCATATTGACTAGTATTAATATACTATGCATATATGCAAATTTATGGGGTAAAGATACAGTCGTAAATCGATTACTTGCTACTGTGGTCGCAGAGTTTTTAATCACCATTGCTTATTTTTCATATAAGTTCATCTCGTTTTTCTCATGGTTTTTTGATCGGGGTGTATTTTTTGCTAACTTGCGGATAGCGATTCCATTAATTCCAGCCGCATTGATCAGTTTATTCACATCGGTTATCGATCGTAGACTAATCGCGCAATACCATGGCCTTGCGGATCTCGCAAACTATAACCTTGCTTTGCAGGCCTTAGCGCCTATGCAAATGTTAATGAGCGCAGTCCAAGTCGCATGGGCGCCACATCTATTTTCAATTAAGAAAAAAAAGGATGCTCTGGAGAGGTCAACGCGCTTGATATGGATCTCGCTTGGAGTCATGTGCCTGATGGCGTTGATCATATCTTTTGCAGTATATTTTGCGATTCACGAAAAATTTATATCTGAAGATTATGACTCGGTTCCAATGATAATATTGGTTGCATCTGTTGGCGCTATCGCTAACGCGTTAGTCCAATTGAATAACAATATGTTTGTTCAGTTTGATAAAACGACAATGCAGTTTTTTCTTTCACTGCTTTTGTTATCCCTCAATTGGACATTTAATATATATTTGGTGCCGATTTATTCGAGTTATGGTGCTGCCATGGCGGCCGGGGTTGCTAATACACTTGTGTTGGTAATTGGTTTGCGTTTGTTGCATAAAGATATAATTAGATAATCTTGTATGTAATTTATTTTAATAAATTTGTGCTTATTTCTTTATTCTTATAGTTGATCACAACCGTTAAATTTGTTTTTGGATTATTTTGGTAAGTATATGAGTTTGACTGTATTTGCAAATTTTAGAATTGACTCCCAAGAACGTTTGCAGCGCATGAAGGATTCTTTCGAATCATTTGCAAAATCTAATATTGACAAATGGGTGATCAACGCACGTGGGCAGTATGGGAGTGATGCACTTGCTTACCTAGAGAAAAATTTGGGAAATAAGCTTATCCCCTTTTATTTGGAATCAAAAAAAGGTTGGATGTTTGATAGCCGCATGATGTTCCAGAGTATTCATTCGGACTATGTATTCTTTTGGATTGAAGATCACATATGTACTTGTGGTATTGAGAGGCTCAATGAAGTATTTGGTGATGTGAAATTGTCTGGCTTGGACTACATTGGGTACAGCTGGTTTGGAATGGGTCGATTTTTATCCCAGTTTGAGTATATTCCGTGTATCAAATATGGAGCCTTGTCATATTATATTTACGATACTAAAGTAAATAATATAAGGCAAAATAATTCAATTATAGATATTGGAAAAAAATCTTATATCATTTCCGCATGTGGCATTTTCAGTAGATCTTTTTTTCTGAGAATGCTGAGTTGCAATCGACCACGCTTGCGCCGCTGGCCCAAGGAGACTCCCTTTGATTTTGAGAAGCGTTGGGATGACGTTTTTTTGTTGCCAATTAAATACGGTGTACCTAACTATGAATTATTTTCTGCAATCGATGATGATAACGTATACCCGGGTAGCTCTCTATTTTCTAGGGGGATGTATCCAATAAGGGTAAAGCGCGCTGAGATGCTTGCAATTCGAGAGAGTGCTAGTTCAATCAGAAGATTTAAAGAAATCAGGAAATTGCTTTTGAGCTTGCGGATTGTCAAGTTTTTTTGGAGCTTTTGCAAACGGCTTAGCTATCATTTTTAGAAATTGACCTTAAATTTATAAAATGACAAATAAAGCAGATGGTTCGATACGTAATCCTGTTTGGATTAATCTAATATTAATCCCAGTTGTATTTTATCCATTTATGTTTCTCCTTCGATCTTTTGATTCTGATAGTGTGTTGCTGTCTATCGCTCCCGACTTGTTAACTTTGTTTGTTGTCTGTTTATTTGGTATTCATTGTTTGCCGAGTATGAAGAGAAAATTCATACTGTTTGTATTGGCTTTTCACGTGATGCTTACTTATATATTGGTGCTCTATCACGTTGCTGACCTGCGGTTTCTTTTAATTGCCTTTCGGCAATACTCTCTTCCAGTTCTTTATATTGCTGTTTTTATCGCTGCTGGCGAAAAGTATCCGGGCTTGCCATTGAGTGCGGTTAAACATTCTATTATTTCATTTGGATTGGTATGCTTGGTGGCGCTTTTGAATTTTTTTGAATTTTTTCGGATTAACTCGTCTTTGGAAGCGCTGTATCCCTATCTGAATTATGTTGCAGATTCGCAATTTCAAGATCCTGGGCGACTCATATTTGGTAGTTTTAATTTCCATCGTATTAATCTTTTTGTTGGTGGCGCGGTGGGTTCTTCGGCAGCAATATTGGTTTGCCTTGGTCTAATTGGTTTTACCCAGTCCCAAGCAATTCCTGGTTTTATTTTTCGTTTTTTTGGAATTGTTCTAATTATTTCGAGTATTTTGACCTTGTCGGTATCTTTGTTTATACCGATTTTTCTGTTTCTTGCAATTAATTATCTGGCTGGGGTGTGGCGAATAAAGATCTCGTTTGTTTTTTGGTTTTTATTTTTGATTATTTTTTTTGGGCCGAATATATTTCTTGATAGGAACCCTGTTGAGTATTTTCGGTCTACTATTTATTCTGAATCTTTGGATTATCTGGCAAATATTGATTATTCTAAATTTCTGCTGGGTGTTGGTCCTCGGTTTGTATCTGCCGGATATGAGTTTGTGCCGGAATCTCTCCTTGTGGATGTTGGCATTTTTAGGGTCTTTGTTGAGTCGGGGTTTATTAATATGTTGTTATTCTTTGTTTTTTTGATATCTGCGGCATATATTTGTTGTGCCAAGTTCGCGCTGCTTGTGCGTGGGCAGTTGGTGCTTCTCCCGCTTATCTTTTTCACATACATACTAGCTATGCATGCTAACATGGCGATATTGCCTCCTTTTTTCCCATTGTTCGCTGCGGTCGTTTCTGGAATCTTTCTAGTTGGGCATGAAAGTAGGGTTGGTGTCGATGGTTTGTATATTTCTTAATTATAAAATTTAGGTTGGAGTATGATTTACGCCGTAACGGGTTGCGCTGGCTTTATTGGAAGTAATCTTGTAGATCGTTTGCTTGTTGACGGGCATAGGGTCATAGGCATCGACAATTTTTCTACCGGGCAGCGGCATTTTCTTCATGATGCGCTCTTGAGTGATGCGTTCAAGCTCATCGAATTAGACGTTCTCGATTTGGAAGGGCTTAAATCGGCCTTTTCAGGCATCGATGCGGTTTTCCATCTCTCGGCCAATGCGGACGTTCGATTTGGAACCGATCATCCTCGGCGTGATTTGGAGCAAAACACTATTGCGACATACAACGTATTGGAAGCAATGCGTTTCAATGGCGTCAAAAAGATTGCGTTTTCCTCTACGGGTTCCGTGTACGGGGAGGCGCCCGTCGTACCGACGCCAGAAGATGGCCCTTTCCCGGTTCAGACTTCCCTTTATGGCGCGTCGAAGTCGGCTGGCGAGGGATTGATATCTGCTTATTGCGAAGGTTTTGGATTTCAGGCGTACATTTTTCGCTTCGTGTCGATTTTGGGCGAGCGATACACGCACGGGCATGTCTTTGATTTCTATCAAAAGTTGAAGGCGGATCCAACGCGCTTGGCTGTCTTGGGCAACGGCAAGCAACGTAAGTCCTATTTGTATGTTCAGGACTGTATTGACGCTATTTTGTTGGCCGTAGAGAAGGCGCCAGGGAAGGTCAATATCTTTAACTTGGGTGTAGATGGTTATTGTGAAGTTAACGATTCAATCGCATGGATATGTGCCGAATTGGGCGTCACGCCCCGATTGGAATATTCTGGCGGCGATCGTGGCTGGGTTGGGGACAATCCCTTCATTTTTCTTGACACAAAACGCATTCAATCACTGGGCTGGAAGCCGAAATTTGGGATTCAGCAGGGTGTTATAAAAACGGTGCAATACCTCCGTAAGAACGAGTGGGTTTTTGAGTCAAGGGGCCGCTGATGAGGGTTTGTGTGCAAGGGCTCTGGCATTTGGGGGCTGTCACAGCAGCGTGCTTGGCATCGGTTGGCCACGATGTGGTCGGGTTCGATCCATCTGCGGTCACCGTCGAAATGCTCAATCGGGGTAAAGCGCCTTTATTTGAGCCCGGCTTGGACGATTTGATCCGGGTGGGTTCCAGCAGCGGCCGGCTCAGGTTTACGTCAGACTTTGCCGAGGCGCTGACAGAGGCCGATGTGCTCTGGGTCGCTTTTGACACGCCAGTAGACGACGAAGATCGGGCGGACGTCGAATTTGTCCAAGGGCAGATTTGTGCGGCGTTGGATTATTTGAAAGCGGGCGCGTTGGTATTGGTTTCCTCGCAGATGCCCGTCGGGTCTGTGCGTGCGCTTGAGGCCTTTGCCGATGATCACATGCCAAGCAAGCAGCTGCGATTTGCATGTTCTCCGGAAAATTTGCGTTTGGGTAAGGCCTTGGATGTGTTCCTTAAGCCGGACCGCGTTGTGGTGGGAGTGCGTGACCCCGAGGCGCGCCGAACCTTGGAAGCACTTTTTGCGCCCATAACAGACCGGGTCGAGTGGATGGCGGTTGAGTCCGCAGAAATGACCAAGCATGCAATTAATGCATTTCTCGCAACATCAGTCACTTTCGCCAATGAAATTGCCGCGATTTGCGAGGTTGTCGGTGCCGACGCGAAAGAGGTCGAGCGTGGCTTGAAGAGTGAGTCGCGCATCGGGCCCAAAGCCTATGTCTCTCCCGGAGGCCCCTTCGCCGGCGGAACGTTGGCGCGGGATATTGCCTTCTTAAACGCTGAAGGAACGAAGCACGACTTGGCTACGCCTTTGCTGTCTGCAGTGCGCCCCAGCAATGACGAACATAAAAATTGGGTGCGCCGTAAGTTATTTCAGCAGTTAGGGACTATCAACGGCGCACGTGTTGGGATTTGGGGCTTGACTTACAAACCGGGTACAGACACTCTGCGTCGCTCACTGGCGGTCGAGTTGTGTGACTGGCTTTTGGCGCGAGGTGCTTCGATCCAAGTTTATGACCCCGAAGTTAGGCAACTACCGGAGCGGTGGGGCGACAAGGTATTGCATTGCACGGACCCGATGGCGGTTGTAAGTGACGCCAGTGTGTTGGTCATAGGAACTGAATGGCCGCAATTTAAACAAGCAGCGCTGGGTCTCCCCAATCGTGCTCAGGCTGGATTTGCCGTGATCGATGCAAATCGCCATTTGCAGTCGCTCACTGGGGCATTTGCAGACGCGGGATTCAAATACATTGCAGTGGGAACTCCCGCAGAGTTTGGCGCGCCATGAAGGAGAGGGTACTGTCAGGCAAAGTTGCCATCATTACAGGCGCCAATCAGGGATTGGGTAAGGAAATCGCACTTCGGTATTGGGATGCCGGTGCCAATTTAATGCTGTGCGCGCGCGACGGCGCCAAGCTTGCACAAGTGCAGGCGGAGTTGCTTGCGACCGCCAGCCCGGCCCAAAAAGTCCTTGTGCAGGTTACGGACGTTTCGGTGGTGTCTGATGTGGAAAACGTTGTTGCAAATACCTTGGGATCTTTGAACGGGTGCCATATCCTTGTTAACAACGCCGGCGTCTACGGGCCCAAGGGGGAAATCGAAAGCGTTGATTGGGAGGAGTGGGTTGCGGCACTGCAAATTAATGTATTGGGCTCCGTTTTAATGAGTCGGGCCGTGCTGCCTCACTTTAAAAAGCAGAGATATGGGAAGGTTATTCAATTGTCAGGCGGCGGTGCCACGAATCCAATGCCGCGCATCAGTGCCTACGCTGTAACCAAGGCCGCAATCGTTCGATTTGCTGAGACACTTGCAGAAGAGGTGCGGGGAACGGGGATCGATGTCAATGCAATCGCCCCCGGTGCTTTGAATACACGCATGTTAGATGAGATTCTGGATGCGGGCCCAGACAAAGTTGGGAAGGCGTTCTACGAGCGTTCTTTGAAGCAAAAACAAACGGGTGGAGCCGGGCTTGGTCGCGGTGCAGATTTAGCGCTTTTTTTGGCTTCGCCTGAGAGCGATGGAATTACTGCGAAATTGATTAGCGCCCTGTGGGACAACTG
>Ga0228698_1000090_pt1 | contig 83099 bp, 84 predicted proteins | sample McNCre117_Aug_MG_FD_178015 | JGI IMG/M metagenome (GOLD analysis project Ga0228698, IMG submission 178015) | Freshwater microbial communities from McNutts Creek, Athens, Georgia, United States - 1-17_Aug_MG | ecosystem: Environmental > Aquatic > Freshwater > Creek | place: USA: Georgia...
ATGGCCTCACGGCCTCCATAAATTAGCCTCATTTCAGAGGCCCGCAACCCTCTGCGTACAGAGGAGAAACGTGTTGTTAAATGTCGTCATAGAGACGACTATGAAGCGACTTCGAGTCGCACCATGGCTGCATTGTAGGTGGCGGACCTGCTTCCTCCCATCAAGCCCAGCCCTGTTGCCTCAGCCCTTGCAGGTCTTGGGTCCTCCAGTGCAGGCGGGGCCGGGATTGGAAGTCTCAGCCGTTAAAATCACGGGTTATCTCCCGAATCACCGAAAGCCTTCCATGAGCCTCAAATGCGGCATCGTGGGTTTGCCCAACGTTGGCAAATCCACCCTTTTCAACGCCCTGACCAAAGCCGGCATTGCCGCTGAGAATTACCCCTTTTGCACCATCGAGCCGAACACGGGCGTGGTCGAGGTGCCAGATCCCCGCCTGGATCAGCTCAGCCTCATTGTGGAGCCCGAGCGCGTGGTGCCCGCGATTGTGGAGTTTGTGGACATCGCGGGCCTTGTGGCTGGCGCCAGCACGGGCGAAGGCTTGGGCAACAAGTTCTTGGCCCACATCCGCGAAACCGATGCCATCGTCAACGTGGTGCGCTGCTTTGAAGACCCCAACGTGATCCACGTGGCCAACAAGGTCGATCCGATTGCCGACATCGAGGTCATTCAGACCGAGTTGTGCCTGGCCGACTTGGCCGCTGCCGAAAAAGCCATCCACCGCGTGAGCAAAATTGCCCGCTCGGGTGACAAAGATGCCGTCAAGCAACTGGCGATCCTGGAAAAGTGCCAAACCGCGCTGAACGACACCAAGCCCGTGCGCACCATCGACTTCAGCAAGGAAGAGCGCGCCGAACTCAAGCAGTTCTTCTTCATCACCGCCAAGCCCGCCATGTTTGTGGCCAACGTGTCGGAAGACGGCTTCGAGAACAACCCTTTCCTGGACCGCCTCAAGGCATTCGTCCAAGCGCAAAACGCACCTGTGGTGGCCATTTGCGCCAAGATCGAAGCCGAGCTGTCCGAAATGGAAGACGCTGACCGCTTGGAGTTCTTGAAAGAGCTGGGGCAGGACGAACCCGGCCTGAACCGCCTCATTCGCTCTGCCTACACACTGTTGGGCCTGCAAACCTACTTCACCGCTGGCGTGAAAGAAGTGCGCGCATGGACCATCCGCGTGGGCGACACCGGCCCCCAAGCCGCTGGCGTGATCCACACCGATTTCGAGAAGGGCTACATCCGAGCCCAGACCATTGCGTTTGACGACTTCATCGCCTTCAAAGGTGAACAAGGTGCCAAAGATGCCGGCAAGATGCGCGCCGAAGGCAAGGACTACGTGGTCAAAGACGGCGACGTGATGAACTTCTTGTTCAGCTCCTGATCCACTGGCGATCCCTACAAAAAACCGCTCTGATGAGCGGTTTTTTTGTGTTCAGAACTGGCCCGGAAAGACCCACATCAGTGCCGCCGTCATGACGAGGTAGCGACCGAATTTGCCAATGGCCATGTAGAGCGTGCAGGGCCACAGCGGCATTTGCAGCCAACCGGCCACCGCACACAAAGGATCGCCCACGCCCGGTAGCCAAGACAGCAGGCAGGCCTTGGGACCCAGCTTTTCTAGCCAGGCCAGCGCCCTGATGTGGCTGGAGGAGTCTTTCCAGCGCTTGGACATCTTGCGCGAACCCCAGCCCATCCACCAGCTGACCATTCCGCCCAGCGTGTTGCCAGCCGTGGCCACCGCGATGGCCGACCAGAACAAGTCCGGGTTGAGCTTGACCAGACCAAACACCGCAGGCTCAGAGCCCAGTGGCAGCAAGGTGGCCGAGATGAAGGACACGACAAACACCGTGCTCAGCCCGAATTGCGGCAGTGCCAGCCATTGCAAGAGTTGATTGAGCCAAATTTCCATGCAAGTCAGTGTAGCGAGGTCCAGACGTGGCCACTGTTCACGTAATACGGGGCTTGTGATGGTGAATACAGTCGATCAGGATTTCTTAGCACACCCAGCTTTCATTTGCTGAAATATTAAGCAATTACAATCGTGCCTCCTTTTTAAGCAATCCCCCGTTTCAGCACCCTCCCAGTCATGCAGATTGGTCCTTACGCATTGCCCAACAACTTGTTTGTCGCCCCCATGGCCGGGGTGACGGATCGGCCTTTTCGCCAACTGTGCAGACAGTTCGGCGCGGGCTATGCCGTGAGCGAAATGGTGACCTCTCGGCCCGACCTGTGGAAGTCACTCAAGACCTCACGGCGCGCCAACCATGAGGGTGAGCCCGGACCGATTGCGGTGCAGATCGCGGGCACCGAAGCGCAGATGATGGCCGACGCCGCGCGCTACAACATCGACCGGGGCGCGCAGATCATTGACATCAACATGGGCTGCCCGGCCAAAAAAGTCTGCAACAAATGGGCGGGCTCTGCCCTCATGCAAGACGAGCCGCTGGCGCTGGACATCATCAGCGCGGTGGTCGAGGCCGCATTGCCGCACGGCGTGCCCGTGACGCTCAAAATGCGCACCGGCTGGTGCGATGCCGAAAAGAATGCCCTGAGCCTGGCCCGTGCCGCTGAAAGCGCAGGGGTGCAAATGGTCACTGTGCACGGCCGCACCCGCGAGCAAGGCTACAAAGGCTTGGCCGAATACGAGACCGTGGCCGCCGTCAAAGCCGCCCTCAACATTCCGGTGGTGGCCAACGGTGACATCGACTCCCCCGAAAAAGCCCGCGATGTGCTGCGCATCACTGGTGCCGATGCGGTGATGATCGGACGTGCCGCCCAAGGCGGCCCCTGGATCTTCCGCGAGATCGGCCACTTCTTGGCCACGGGCGAACACCTGGCCCCGCCGCTGGTGGCCGAAGTGCGTCGCGCCTTGCTGGAGCACCTGCAAGACCACTATGGCTTGTATGGCGAATACACCGGCGTGCGCTCGGCCCGCAAGCACATCGGCTGGTATGTGCGTGCGCTGCCTGGCGGCGATGCATTCAGAGAACAGATGAACACCTTGGAGACCGCCGCGCAGCAGCTGAACGCGGTGGCGAACTTTCTGGATGGCCTGGCCAGCCAGATGGACCGACTGCCAGCCATGGCGGCGCAGCCGGTATTGGAGACATTGGAATGAGCGAACCACAATCGATTGAACACTGCATCCGGGGCAACCTGGAAACCTATTTCCGCGACCTGGATGGCACCGAACCCACCGGCCTGTACGACATGCTGGTCAAGCTGGTCGAGAAGCCCTTGCTGGACGTGGTCATGGCCCAATCCGGCCAGAACCAGTCCCGCGCCGCCGAATGGCTGGGCCTGAACCGCAACACCTTGCGCAAGAAACTGCTGGAGCACGAGCTCCTCAAATGAATATGGATTGAGCCCATGCTCAAGCCTGGATACCGATAGGCTGAAACCCTGTACCTCGGCCACTGACTGCCTACCTTTTAATTTTGAAGAAAGTCCCCATGAGAGCCCTCATCTCCGTCTCTGACAAAACCGGCATCGTCGACCTGGCCAAAGAACTGCACGCCTTGGGCGTGGGCCTGATCTCCACCGGCGGCACTGCCAAGCTCTTGGCCGAACAAAGCTTGCCCGTGACCGAAGTGGCCGAAGTCACAGGCTTCCCCGAAATGCTCGATGGCCGTGTGAAAACCTTGCACCCCAAAGTGCACGGCGGCCTGCTGGCACGCCGCGACACGCCCGAGCACATGGCTGCTTTGAAGGCGCACAACATCGACACGATTGATCTGCTTATCGTCAACCTGTACCCGTTTGAAGCCACCGTGGCCAAGCCCGGTTGCACGCTGGCCGACGCGATCGAGAACATCGACATCGGCGGCCCCGCCATGGTGCGCTCTGCCGCCAAGAACTGGAAAGACGTGGGCATCGTCACCGACGCCAGCCAATACGCGGACGTGATGGCTGAGTTGAAGGCCCACGGCAAGTTGAGCGACAAGCTGCGCTTTGCCCTGTCGGTGGCTGCGTTCAACCGCATCAGCCAATACGACGGCGCGATCAGCAACTACTTGTCCAGCGTGAACTTCGAAGCCGAGAAGCTGAGCGAAGAGTACGTGCCCGAGCGCGCCCAATTCAGCGGCCAATTCAACGAGCAATACGTCAAAGTGCAAGACCTGCGCTACGGCGAAAACAGCCACCAGCAAGCCGCTTGGTACCGCGACCTCGCACCCGCTGCAGGTTCGCTCGCCACCGGCGTGCAGTTGCAAGGCAAAGAACTCAGCTACAACAACATTGCCGATGCCGATGCCGCGTGGGAATGTGTGAAGAGCTTCGACACTTCAGCCTGTGTCATCGTCAAACACGCCAACCCTTGCGGTGTAGCCGTGGGCGCGAACCCACTTGAGGCCTACAGCAAAGCCTTCCAAACCGACCCCACCAGCGCGTTTGGCGGCATCATCGCCTTCAACCGCCCCGTGGACAAAGCCGCGGCTGAGGCCGTGAGCAAGCAGTTTGTGGAAGTGCTGATGGCCCCTGACTTCAGCGCCGAAGCGCTGGAAGTGTTCAAGAGCAAAGTCAACGTGCGCTTGATGAAAATCGCGCTGCCCGCCAACTACGGTGACGTGCGCAATGCGCTGGAAACCAAGCGCGTGGGCTCAGGCCTCTTGCTGCAAAGCGCCGACAACCACGAGTTGGCTTTGGCTGACTTGAAGATCGTCACCGTCAAACAACCCACACCTGAAGAGCTGAATGACTTGTTGTTTGCGTGGAAAGTGGCCAAGTTCGTCAAATCCAACGCCATCGTGTTCTGCAAAAACGGCATGACCATGGGCGTGGGCGCTGGCCAAATGAGCCGCCTCGACTCCGCCCGCATTGCCAGCATCAAGGCCGAAGCGGCCAAGCTGAGCCTGCAAAACACCGTGGTGGCGAGCGACGCCTTCTTCCCCTTCCGCGACGGCCTCGACGTGGTGGTGGATGCAGGCGCGACCTGCGTGGCCCAGCCCGGCGGCTCCATGCGCGACCAGGAAGTCATCGACGCCGCCAACGAGCGTGGTGTGGCGATGGTCTTCACCGGTGTGCGTCATTTCCGCCATTGATCCGCGCCATTGATCGGACTGTTTTGAACTTTGACCAACTCGGCTTGACCCCGGCACTTTTGCGTGCCGTGGGTGACATGGGCTTGTTTGCCCCCACCCCCATCCAGGCCGAAGCGATTCCGGCGGTTTTGAAATCGGCCGACGTGTGGGCCACCGCGCCCACCGGCTCGGGCAAGACGCTGGCGTTTGCTTTGCCCTTGGTGCAGCAGCACCTGCTGCAACCGCGCCAGACCAATTTCCGCCGCCCCATCCGCACCTTGGTGCTGGTGCCCACGCGCGAATTGGCCGTGCAAGTCGGTGACATCTTGACCAACTTGGCTTATCAGCCGGGGCTCAAGGTGTCTGTGGTCTATGGCGGTGTCTCGATCAACCCGCAAATGATGGGTTTGCGTGGCGGTGCCGACATCGTGGTGGCCACGCCCGGCCGCTTGCTCGATCTGGTGGACCACAACGCGGTGCACTTGGGCAGCGTGCAGCACCTGGTGCTGGACGAGGCCGACCGCTTGCTGGACCTGGGTTTTGCAGACGAGTTGCAACGCGTGCTGGCGCTGCTGCCTGCCAAGCGTCAGACCCTGCTGTTTTCGGCCACTTTCGCCCCCGAGGTGGAAGCGCTCGCGGCCAATTTGTTGCGCGACCCAGTGCGCATCACCGTCGAAGCGTTTGAGGGCCACAAGCCTGACATCAACCAGCGCGCCATTGCGGTGGACGAAAAATCACGCACCGCTTTGCTGCGCCACTTGATTGCCGAGAACAGCTGGAAGCAGGTGCTGGTGTTCGTGGCCACGCGCTACGCCTGCGAGCATGTGGCGAACAAGCTCTACAAGGCGGGCATTTACGCCACGCCCTTCCATGGCGAGATGAGCCAGGGTGCCCGGCAAGATGTGCTGCACGACTTCAAAGCCGGTCGCTGGGACGTGGTGGTCACCACCGACCTGGCCTCACGCGGCATCGACATCGCCTTGTTGCCGGTGGTGGTCAACTACGACCTGCCGCGCTCGGCCACCGATTACACCCACCGCATCGGCCGCACAGGCCGGGCTGGGGCGCATGGCGACGCGGTGAGCTTTGTGACGGCCCAGGCGCAAGCGCACTGGCAGCTGATCTGCAAACGGGAAAGCCTGGAATTGACTCTGGAGCAGGTGCCGGGCTTTGAGCCGACCGATGAGCACCCAGCACCACAAGGCAATGGCGGCATCAAGGGCAAGCGCCCGAGTAAAAAAGACAAGTTGCGGGCGGCCGCTGCGGCAGCCCAAGAGCGCAAATGAAAAGGCCCCTGACGGGGCCTTTTCTTCATTCGTCGTTGAATGCGTTGTGACTTTCGTCGTCGCCCACTGGCGAGCCGGGCTTGAGCACCCGCACGCCGTGCTTGCTCAAAATCTCCACATACACCGAAGCCGCGCCCGACTTGGCGGCTGCGTCCACCGCTTCGATCACGGCACTCACGCGCACCATTTCGGCGGTGTCGGCGGTTTGGCCCACTTTGCAGTCGAAGTCCCAAAAGTCTGCGCCTTTGGGCACGTCGCGGTTGCGTTCGCGTTTGAAGTATTTGCGGATCTCGTGCTTGACGGCTTCGAGCACGCGGTCGGGGTGCTTGCCTTCGGCTTGCAGGGGGAAATTCTTTTTCATCGGTCGTCCTAAGGGGGGGGAGGCAAGCGCCCGGTCCGGACGTGAATGCAGGGGCGAATTATCGCTGGTTTGGGGTGAGAGCCATGGGCCTCAGTCGGCAAACCGGTACTTGAGCTGAAAACTCACCGCGCCATACAGCCGGTCTTTGAGCGGTGGCACCAGGGCCATGTTCAGGCCCCAGTGGCCTGATTCATAAGTGGCCACCGGAATCACAGCGGGGAACCAGCCACCATTGAAAGCCTTGGGGTAGCCGTTGAACGTGCCACCGACCACACCCAGTTTGGCGCTGCCCCAGCGCCAAGGCTGGTAGTAGGCGCCCACATAGCTGGAATGCGCGTTGTCGCTGTTGATGAAGCGGCCAGCCGTGGCGCTCCAATCCTCGTCGATCCGGTATTCCAAGCCCAGGCCCGGGTTGGCGTTGCGCAGGCCTTTGTCGGTGTCGAAGTGGGCGGAGTAAAAGCCGGCGTTGAGCCACAGGCGGCTGGCTTCCAACTCAGCGTGCGCGGGTGCGCACAACAAGGCAGCCCAGCCTGTGCAGATCAGACAGGCCAGGCGTTTCATGTGTCAGAGTGTTTGGAACACGTCGCTGGCCGCTTGCACGGTGGCCGCGATGTCGGCGTCGGTGTGGGCTGCGCTCACAAAACCGGCTTCGTACAGCGCAGGGGCGATGTACACACCACGGTCCAGCAGGCCGTGGAAGAGCTTGTTGAATTTGGGGCTGTCGCTGGTCATGACCTTGGCGTAGTTTTGCGGCAGCTCGGGCAACAAGAAGAAACCAAACATGCCGCCCTGGCAGTCGGCGGCAAAAGGCACACCGGCCCCAGCGGCTGCGCCCTTGAGGCCATCGACCAGGCTTTGCGTGCGGGCACTCAGGGTGTCCCAGAAGCCGGGCTTGGCGATCTCACGCAACGTGGCCAAGCCGCAAGCGGTGGCCACCGGGTTGCCGCTCAAAGTGCCGGCTTGGTACACCGGGCCGGTGGGGGCTAATTTGGACATGATCTCACGCGGGCCGCCAAAAGCCGCCAGCGGCATGCCGCCGCCAATCACCTTGCCCAGCACCGTCAGATCGGGCTTGAAGCCGGGAATCAGCTTGGCGTACACGCTTTGCGCGCTGCCCAGGGCCACGCGGAAACCGGTCATCACTTCATCAAACACGAACAGTGCGCCGTACTCGGTGCACAGCTCCCGGCAGCGCTTCATGAAAGGCACGCTGGCCCGCACAAAGTTCATGTTGCCCGCGATCGGCTCGATCATCACGCAGGCCAGTTCCTGGCCGTGCAGCTTGAAAGCCTCTTCGAGTTGTTCGACGTTGTTGTATTCCAGCACCAGCGTGTGCTGCACCACCTCGGGCGGCACACCCGCGCTGGTGGGGTTGCCAAAAGTGGCCAGGCCCGAGCCGGCCTTGACCAGCAGCGCGTCGGCATGGCCGTGGTAGCAGCCTTCGAACTTGATGATCTTGCTGCGCCCCGTCGCCCCACGCGCCAAGCGCAGTGCGCTCATGCCCGCTTCGGTGCCGGAGCTGACCAGGCGCACCATTTCCATGGAGGGCACGTGCTTCAAGATTTCTTCGGCCAGCTCGATCTCGCGTTCGGTGGGCGCGCCAAACGAGAAGCCGTCGAGCGCGGCTTTTTGCACGGCTTCGAGCACCACCGGGTTGCCGTGACCCAGGATCATGGGGCCCCAGGAGCCGATGTAGTCGATGTACTGTTGGCCGTTGGCATCCCAAAAATAAGCGCCTTGTGCACGTTGCACAAAGCGGGGTGTACCCCCCACGGCGCGGAAGGCGCGCACAGGCGAGTTCACGCCGCCGGGGATCACTTGGGCGGCGCGGTCAAACAGTTCTTGGTTGCGGTCGGTCATGTCGGTTCTCAAAAAGATCAGTGTTTGGTTTCGTTGAAGGGCACTTCAAAATAGTCAGCCCCCGGATGCAGGTCATCGTCTTCTTCGGCTTCGTCACCTTCTTCGACCTCGGGCAGGGCCCAGAACAGGCGGTCCGGAATGACGTGGCCCATGCCGGGACGAAAGCCTTCGTCCAGGCAGCGGTCCAGGTAATGCAAGGCCTCGTTGGTGGCTTCGGGCAGGTCCATGCCGGTGGCCAGCAGCGCGGCCAAGGCGGCGGTCAGGGTGTCGCCCGCACCTGCAAAGATGGCTTCGATGCGCTCAAATTTTTCGTGGCTGATCACCGTCTCGGGCGAGGCCAGCGCGTTGTCGATGTGCTGTTCTGGCAGGGGCAGGCCGGTAACCAGGGTGTAGGGCACGCCCTGCTCGGAGGCGGCTTTGGCAATGTCGCGGGGGCCGGGGTTGCGCTCGCCCGTCCAGTCGGGCAAGAGCCAGCGGCGCAAGGTGCTGTGGTGGCCGACCAGCACGCTGGTTTGTGGCAAGAGCAGTTCGCGAAAGGCGTCCAGGTAGGCGTCGATCTTGTGGTCTTCCCACCAGGACAAGTTGGGCATGTAGGCCACGACCGGCACGCCGTCGTAGTCGTCTGCCAGCCCGGCAATGGTGGCCAGGTTTTCGGGCGTGCCGACAAAGCCGACCTTGATGACTTGCACGGGCATGTCTTCGGCCACGCTGCGGGCTTGGTCGTCCACGGCCTCTTCGTCGAGCGGGTAAAAGTCGGTGATGTTGCGCGTGTCGCGCACATAGGCACCGGTGCACACCGGCAGGCAATGTGCCCCGACCGAGGCCATGGCTGTGGCGTCGCAGGTCAGGCCACCCGCGCCGCTGGGGTCATTGGCGTTGAACGACAAAATGCAGGCCAGACCGGCCGATTCCTCGGCCTCGGGTGCATCGGTGTCGGGAGTGGGGGATTCGGGGTTGTGATCGGTCATAAATGCCAATTGCAGTGGGCTTCAGAAGGTCTTCAGCCGGGCCTGCTGCGCGGCCCGATACAATGCAATTCATTCTATTCGACTCTCTGATTGCGACACTGTGATGGAACACAAAACCTGGATGTGCCTGATTTGCGGCTGGATTTACGACGAAGCCGAGGGCGACCCCGAGCACGGCATTGCGCCTGGCACCAAATGGGAAGACGTGCCCATGAACTGGACCTGCCCCGAGTGCGCAGCACGCAAGGAAGACTTCGAGATGGTGGCGATCTAAACGCTGCTTGAAACGTCTTCCTTAGGAGCCCAACTTTGTTGGGCGATGAATTCGCGATGGCCTCCTCGAGAAGCACAAAGCATGGTTCGAGCGATCGCCCTGTGCCGCCATTACCCAACGCTTTGGGTCCCTACAAAAACCTCTGAGCTTGAATGGCCGCCTGAATCAGGCGGCTTTTTTCTTGACCACGGCGTACCGAGCCAGCGTTTTCTCGCGGGCTTCGGCGTGGTCCACGATGGGCGCAGGGTAGGTTTTGCCGATCACCACCTCGGTCGTTTGCAATTCCAGCGGCTTGGCCAGCCAGGGCGCGTGCAGCGCCGCCGTGGGCAAGGCCGCCAGCTCTGGCACATAGCGGCGGATGAACTTGCCCTCGGGGTCAAACTTCTCGCTTTGGCTGATCGGGTTGAAGATGCGAAAGTAGGGCTGGGCATCGCAACCGCTGGAGCTGGCCCACTGCCAGCCGCCGTTGTTGGCTGACAAATCAAAGTCGTTGAGGTGGGTGGCAAAGTACTTTTCGCCCCAGCGCCAGTCGATGCCCAAATCCTTGACCAAAAAGCTGGCCACCACCATGCGCAGCCGGTTGTGCATGTAGCCGGTCTGGTTGAGTTGGCGCATGGCCGCGTCCACCAGCGGGTAGCCAGTGCGGGCTTCGCACCAGGCGTCAAACAGTTTGTGCGCGTGGGTGCCGTGTTCCCACTGGATGTGGTCGTATTCGGGCTTGAAGCTCTCGCCGCGCCCCACATGGCCAAAGTTGTGCAGCACCTGCACATAAAAATCGCGCCAGATCAGCTCGGACAGCCACACCGCTGCGCCCGCACTGCCCGCCGCCATGCGGGCATGCGCCTCGCGGGCCAGCTGGCGGATTGACACGGTGCCAAAGCGCAGGTGCACGCTCAGGTAGCTTGGGCCTTTGACCGCCGGGAAGTTGCGCGTGTCTTCGTACTGGTCGATGCGGTTCAGAAAATCGCTGAGCAAAGCCTGTCCGCCGGACTCGCCCGTGGGAATCTTCAAAGCCTTGAGGTTGGTGCTTTCAAAGTCGATGTCCTGCAAGGCCGGCACGGGCTGCGCCAGGTTGTCCGGGCGCGGGGCCAGGTGCTGGGCGTATTTTTCGACCGGGTAGGCCTTCAGGTCAAAGGGGGTGACTTTCTTGAGCCAGGCGTTTTTGTAGGGGGTGAACACCGCAAAAGGCTTGCCCGCCTGGGTCAGCACCTCATGGCGCTCAAAGATCACATGGTCTTTGTAGGTGTGCAGCACGATGCCGTGGTCCGCCAGGTGCCCGCGCACTTGGATGTCGCGGGCCAGCGCATCCGGTTCGTCATCGTGGTTGGCAAACACGGCCTGCACCTGCAGGTGGTGGGCCAGTTTGGGGATCTTGTCTTGCGCCACGCCGTGCCGCACGATCAGGCCCGCCTGCGGGTGTCCGGCCAGCTGGCGCAGCTGCTCATCGATCTCCACCAGCGATTCGCGGATGAACTTGACCCGGCGGTCGGCGCGGGGCAGTTTGTCCAGAATGGCGGTGTCAAACACAAAGGCCACATGGACCCGCTGGCAGTGTTTGAGCGCGTGGTACAGCGCAGCATGGTCGGCCACGCGCAGGTCGCGCCGCAGCCACACCAAGCCGCTCGAAAAGGTGGTTTCCATGAGAGGCTACCCGGTTGGATCAATAAGTGCGCCGCAGAGCCGTCCCTCGGAGGTGGGGCCGTTAAAATCAACGCATGACCGATTGTGCCTCCATTGACCTCAAGCATCATTTCCTGATCGCCATGCCCGGGTTGGAGGACGAGACTTTTGCCCGCAGCGTGGTGTACATGTGCGAACACAGCCCACGCGGTGCCATGGGCCTGATCATCAACAAACCCGCCGACATCAGCATGCGCCTCTTGTTTGACAAGGTGGACTTGCCGCTGCGCCGAGATGACCTGATGCAAAACCCCGTCTCGCACGGTGGCCCGGTGCAAACCGAACGCGGCTTTGTGCTGCACGACCCTCTGCGCATGGACAAGCCCCAGGAAGACGGCGGCTCGATTTACGCCTCCACCCTGGCCGTGCCCGGCGGGCTGGAGATGACCACCTCGCGCGATGTGCTCGAAGCCTTGTCTTCGGGGGCGGGTCCCCGCCGCGTGCTGATCACGCTGGGCTATTCCTCCTGGGGCGAAGGGCAGCTCGAATCGGAGCTGGCCGAAAACACCTGGTTGACTGTGCCTGCTTCGGTTGATCTGATCTTCGAGGAGCCCATGTCCGAGCGCTATGACCGCGCCCTCGACTTGCTGGGCCTCAAAAGCTGGATGCTCTCGCCAGAGGCAGGCCACGCATGAGCGCCGTGCCCGAAAACACTGTGCCTGCCAGCCAACAGACTTTTTTGGCTTTTGACTATGGCCTCAAGCGCACTGGCGTGGCCGTGGGCAACCGCTTGATGAAGTCGGCCACACCCCAAGGCACGATTGCTGCCGAGGGCGATGCCCGTTTTGAGCACATTGCCAAACGCATCAAGGAGTGGCAGCCCGACGCCTTGGTCATCGGCGTGCCGACCCATCCCGATGGCGGCGAACACGAAAACACCTTGCGCGCCCGCAAGTTCGGGCGCCAGCTGCGCGGCCGTTTTGGCCTGTCGGTGTACGAGGTGGACGAGCGTTACACCACCACCGAAGCCCATTCTTATGGGGCCAAAGACGCCGATGCGGCGGCAGCGGCCATCATTCTTGACCAATTTTTGAGGAGCCTCCCATGAGCGCATTGGCCCTGAACGCCGAGGCCTTGTACCAGGAACTGCTGCGCGGCGTCCGCAGCCTGTGCCAGGCCAACACCCGTTTGGTGGGCATCACCTCGGGCGGTGCCTGGTTGGCCCAGCGCCTGCAGCGAGACCTGAACCTGACCGGTGAGTCGGGCCAAGTGTCTTCGGTCATGCACCGCGACGACTTTGCGCAGCGCGGCCTGTCGGCGGGCGGTCAGACCAGTTTGCCTTTCGAGGTCGACGGTGCCGACATCCTTGTGCTCGACGATGTGCTCTACACCGGCCGCACCATCCGTGCGGTGCTCAACGAAATTTTTGACTACGGTCGCCCCGCCCGCGTGCAGCTGGCGGTGCTGGTCGATCGCGGTGGCCGTCAGCTCCCGGTGCAGGCCGACTATGCCGCTGCCCGTGTGACCCTGCCCGAAACGCAATCGCTGGCGCTGGCCCGCGACGCTGAGGGCCGTTTTAGTTTTGACGTGGAGAACAAAGCCTGATTGAGGTGACAACAACATGCTCTACAAACGCAACAACCCCCAACTCAACAAGAACGGCGAGCTGATCCACCTGCTCTCCACCGAAGGCCTGTCCAAGGACATCCTCACGCACATCCTCGACACCGCGCAAGGCTTTGTCAGCGTCAATGACCGCGAAGTCAAAAAGGTGCCCCTCTTGCGCGGCAAGAGCGTGTTCAACCTGTTCTTCGAGAACAGCACCCGCACCCGCACCACCTTCGACATCGCCGCCACCCGCTTGTCGGCCGACGTCTACACGCTCGACATCGCCCGCTCTTCGGCCAGCAAGGGCGAGTCCCTGCTCGACACCATCGCCAACCTGAGCGCCATGGCCGCCGACATCTTTGTGGTGCGCCACAGCGAATCGGGCGCGCCGTATTTGATCGCGCAACACGTCGCGCCCCATGTGCACGTGGTCAATGCGGGTGACGGCCGCCACGCCCACCCCACGCAGGCGCTGCTGGACATGTACACCATCCGGCACTACAAAAAAGATTTCACCAACCTCACCGTGGCCATCGTGGGCGATGTGTTGCACTCGCGTGTGGCCCGCTCGGACATCCACGCGCTCACCACGCTGGGCTGTGCCGAGGTGCGTGTGGTCGGCCCCAAAACGCTGGTGCCTGCCGACATGGCCCAGATGGGCGTGCGCGTCTTCAACAACCTCGAAGAAGGCATCAAAGGCTGTGACGTGGTCATCATGCTGCGCCTGCAAAACGAGCGCATGAGCGGCGCGCTGCTGCCCTCCAGCCAGGAATACTTTGAGAGCTTTGGTCTCACGCCCGAAAAATTGCAACTGGCCAAACCCGACGCCATCGTCATGCACCCCGGCCCGATCAACCGCGGCGTCGAGATTGACTCGGCGGTGGTCGATGGCCAGCAAAGCGTGATCTTGCCGCAGGTGACTTTTGGCATCGCCGTGCGCATGGCGGTGATGAGCATCGTCGCAGGCAACGAGGCATAAGGACAAGAACATGAAGATCCTGATTCAAAACGGCCGCGTGATCGACCCTGCCAGCGGCTTTGACCAACAAGTAGACCTGGCGATTGCGGCTGGCCGCATTGTGGCCATGGGCCAGCTGCCTGCTGACTTCAGCCCCAACCGCGTGATCGATGCCAAGGGCTGCATCGTGGCCCCGGGTTTGGTGGATCTGGCCTCGCGCCTGCGTGAGCCCGGCCAGGAACACGCCGGTATGCTGGAGAGCGAAATGGCCGCAGCGGTGGCCGGTGGCGTGACCAGCCTGGTCTGCCCACCGGACACCGAGCCGGTGCTCGATGAACCCGGTCTGGTCGAGATGCTGCGTTACCGCGCCGAAAAACTGCATCAGGCCCGCGTGCTGCCTTTGGGTGCACTCACCGTGGGCCTCAAGGGCGATGTACTGACCGAGATGGTCCAGTTGACCGATGCCGGTTGCGTGGGCTTTTCTCAGGCCGAGGTGCCGATTCCCAGCACGCAAGTGCTGCAACGCGCCCTGCAATACGCCAGCACCTTTGGTTTCACGGTTTGGCTGCGCCCGCAAGAGCTGCACCTGGGCAAAGGCGTGGCCGCCAGCGGCCCGCTGGCCACGCGCATGGGCTTGTCGGGTGTGTCGGTCGCCGCCGAGACGATTGCCCTGCACACGATTTTTGAGTTGGTGCGCAGCACCCGCGCCCGCGTGCACCTGTGCCGCATCAGCAGCGCCCAAGGGGTGGAGCTGATCCGTCAGGCCAAGGCCGAAGGCCTGCCGGTCACGGCCGATGTGAGCATCAACTCACTGCACCTGACCGACGCCGACATGGGCTACTTCGACAGCCGTGCCCGTCTGACACCTGTGCTGCGTCAGCAGCGCGACCGCGATGCCCTGCGTGCAGGCTTGGCCGATGGCACGCTGGACGTGCTGGTCTCGGACCACACCCCGGTGGATGCCGACGCCAAGGCCTTGCCCTTTGCCGAAGCCGAGCCCGGTGCCACCGGCATGGAGCTGCTCTGGAGCCTGGCGCTCAAGTGGGGTCAGGAATCGGGTGTGGATTTGCCCCAAGTGCTTTCGCGCATCACGGCCGATCCGGCCCGCGTGCTGGGCACCACGCTCAGCACCTTGCAAGGCTCGGTGGGTCACCTGGCCATTGGCGGTGTGGCCGATGTGTGCGTGCTGTCTGCCGAAGGCCATTGGTTGGTGACGCCTGAATGCCTGCGCAGCCAGGGCAAGAGCACACCGTTTTCGGGTTACGAGTTGCCCGGTCGCGTGCTGGCCACGGTGGTCGGTGGGCATGTGGCTTTTGAAGCCAAGTAAGCCGCTTCTCGCGCAGCCCCTCGTGCGTGGTGCTGGGTCACCTGCGCGGGGCTGAGCGCCTTCGCCACCTCGACACTGACATGAAATCTCTGCACGCCATTTGGAAAATGCTGCGCGGCCTCTGGCACGTGGTCCTGGGCATGTGGTGGATTTACGCGCATTTTCCAAAGCTCAGTGAGGCGCAGCGCGAAATGCGTGTGCAGGCCTGGTCGTTGCAGTTCCTGGCCTTGTGGGACATTCACCTCAAGGTGCTGGGCCAGCCCGTGTTGAACGGTCCGGCGCTCATCGTGGCCAACCACATCTCATGGCTGGACATTTCGGTCATCCATGCCGCCCGGCATTGCCGTTTTGTGGCCAAGTCGGACATCCGCCGCTGGCCCCTGATCGGGACTTTGGCCACGGGCTCGGGCAGTTTGTACATTGAGCGCAGCAGCCGCAAAGACGCGCTGCGCATGGTCAAGGACATGGCCGATGCGATGAAAGACGGTGATGTGGTGGCGGTCTTTCCCGAAGGCACCACCAGCGATGGCCGAGACCTCTTGCCTTTTCACGCCAACCTGATTCAGTCGGCCCTGCAGGCCGATGCGCCGGTGCAGCCCATGTCGCTCAAGTTCATCGATGCGGCCACGGGCGAGACCAGCTTTGCGCCGTGCTACATCGGCGACGACACCCTGATTGGCTCGGTCTGGCGCACTTTGCGTGCCTCGCGCATCGTCGCCGTGGTGCATTTTGGCGAACCCCAAACCGCCCAAGGCCGAGACCGCCGGGCCTGGGCCAAGGACTTGCGCGAAGACATCATCCGTCTGCGTGACGTTTCGTAGGTCGGCGGCTTCAGCCCCGACATGGGCCTGTGCTTGACCTTTAATGTCGGACCTGAAGGTACCGACCTGCAGGTGTTCAAGGGGCTTCAAAAAATTTGACGGGTTGGTACTGCGGGTCGGTGTGTTCGCAGGCCTCAGCTTTGGCGCAAGGCATCTGGCACAGGTCGCGGTGCTGCACCGGGCAGGCGCGGTTGAAGGTGACGACGTGGTCCACCTCGGCGCGGATGCCGATCCACTCGCCCAATTTGTGGTCGTGATGGCTGGGCACATGGGCCATCAACAAGTCGCCGCTGGCCAGACGCAAGGTGTACAAAAACTCCGAGCCGCGAAACGCCTTGCGGATGATCTCGGCCTTCACCGGGGCATCGTCGTCGTGCACGATGTCGTCGGCGCGCAGCAGCACATCGCATTGCCCGCCTTCAAACGCGCAGGGCAGGGGGCACTCGGCCACATCGCTCAGCTCACCCACGGGAGTGTCCACCACCACCTGGCCGTTGACTTCGCGCAGGGTGGCGGGCGTGAACACGCCATGCCCAATGAAGTCCGCCACAAAGCGCGTGGCCGGGCGGTGGTACAGGCTGTACGCATCGTCCCACTGGTGCAACTGGCCTTCGTTCATCACGCCGATCACGTCGCCAATGGCAAAGGCTTCGAGCTGGTCGTGCGTGACCAGCAAGGCCGTGGCGTTGGCCGCTTTGAGGATGTTGCGCACCTCATGGGCCAGGCGTTCACGCAGGTCGATGTCGAGGTTGGAAAACGGCTCATCGAGCAGCAGCAGGTCGGGCTTGGGGGCCAGCGCACGGGCCAGCGCCACGCGTTGTTGTTGGCCACCCGACAGCTCGTGCGGAAAGCGCTTTTCAGCCCCTTCGAGGCCCACCAGCGTCAGCACCTCGGCCACCCGCGCCGCACGCTCGGCCTTGGGCAGGTGTTCAATGCCAAAGGCCACATTGCGGCCCACGTCCATGTGCGGGAAAAGCGCGTAGTCCTGAAACACCATGCCGATGCGGCGGCGCTCGGCCGGTTTGGTGTGGCCGGGCTCGCTCACGACGCGCTGGGACAACAAAATCTTGCCGCCCGAGACGGGCTCCAGGCCGGCCACGGCACGCAGCAAAGTGGTTTTGCCGCAGCCCGAGGGCCCAATCAGCACGCCGATGTCACCGGCGCGCAGGCCCAAATTGACCCCTTGCACGGCAGGCGTGGTGCGACCGGGGTATTGGATGTCCAGTTGGCTGAGTTCAAGAAACATGCGCTCGATTGTAGGCAGGTTGCCGCAGCCCTTTGGCGATTGGGCCCGTTGTGACGAAGGAGGGCAAAGGGCTGGCTTTCAGGATGGGCAGCGCAGGCATCCCGTACAGGGTGCGGCTCCTACAATAGGCCACTATGTTGCGCACCTCCTTGTTTGCTCGGTTTTCCTCTTGGCTTTACGCCTTGCTGGCACTGGCTTTGGCCTTGCCTGTCTTGGCCGTGCTGGGCTCCTGGATGCAGTGGAGCGCGCAAAGCGCCGACATCTTGCTGGAGATGGCACGCACCGTGCTGCCCGATTACGCACTCACTTCGCTGGCGCTGTGCCTGATGGTCGCTGTGGGCGTGACGGTGCTCGGTCTGGCCACGGCGGCGTTGGTGACCCTGTTTGATTTTCCGGGGCGCGGTGTTTTTGAATGGCTGCTGCTCTTGCCGCTGGCCATGCCCGCTTATGTGGTGGCCTATGCCTACACCGACTTTCTGCAGTTCAGCGGCCCCTTGCAAGTGGCGCTGCGCGACGCCCTGGGCCTGCAAGGCCGCTTGTGGCCCGATGTGCGCAGTGTCTGGGGGGCGGCCTTGGTTTTCACCTTGGCGCTTTACCCCTATGTTTATCTGCTGGCCCGCACTGCGCTGGTCGAACGCGCCGCCGGTTTGATGGAAGCGGCCCGCCTGCTGGGCGCACCTTTGTCCCGTCGCATCCGAGAGATCGCTTTGCCGCTGGCCCGGCCCGCTGTGGCCGCAGGGGTGGCGCTGGCGCTCATGGAAACCCTTGCCGACTTTGGCGTCTCCAGTTATTTCGGCATCCAGACCTTCACGGCGGGCATCTACAAAGCCTGGCTGTCCATGGACAACCGCATCGCTGCGGCGCAGCTGGCCACGTTGTTGCTGGCCGTGGTGGTGTTCCTGTTGCAGCTGGAGCAACGCGCCCAAAAGCGCATGCGCTTCAACCAGGGCCGTGGTTCGCGCCAAGGCTCGGCCGAGGCCCAACCCTTGACCTTGTATGGCTTGCGCCGTTGGCTGGCTTGGGGCGTGTGCGGCTTGCCGGTGGTGCTGGGTTTTGTGCTGCCGGTGCTCATCATGCTGCGTGCCTTGGCTGGCGAGACGACCGAGCTGCCCTGGGACCGTTTTGGTCAATGGGCTTTGACCAGTCTGCGACTGGGGGCCGTGACCGCTGTGCTGGCGGTGGGCGTGGCGTTGGCGCTGGCGTTCAGCGTGCGCACACGCGCCGACCGCATCAGCCAGGGGGCCATCGGTCTGGTGGGCTTGGGTTACGCCATTCCCGGTGCGGTGGTGGTGGTGGGTTTGCTCTTGCCCGTGGGCTGGATTCAACAGACCTGGCCTGCTTCATCGGCCGGGGCCTGGATCACGGCCACTTCTTTGGGCCTGGTCTGGGCCTATCTGGTGCGCTTTTGTGCGGTGGCCTTGCAGTCGGTGCAAAGCGGCTATGCGCGCATACCGCTCAGCTTGGACGACTCGGCCCGCATGCTTGGGGTCACGGGCATGGGCCTTTTGCGCCGCGTGCATGCGCCGCTGCTCAAGCGCACCACACTGGCGGCCATGCTGCTGGTGTTTGTCGATGTGATGAAAGAGCTGCCCGCCACCATGGTGCTGCGCCCCTTCAACAGCGACACCTTGGCCGTGGTGGCCTACCAGCTGGCGCGTGACGAGCGCCTGGGTGAGGCGGCCTTGCCCTCGTTGGCCTTGGTGCTGGTGGGCTTGATCCCGGTGATCTTGCTCAGCCGCACATTGCGCCAGCCAAGCGGCTCCAGTTCAGCCTGAGTGTTCGTCAAACGCTCATGCGGCGTGACGACACCCAAATCCCGCCGATGATCAAAGCGAAGGCCGCCACGTGGTACAGGTGCGGCAGCTCACCCAAAAACGCCGCCGACAAAATGGCCGCAAACAGGGGGGTGAGGTTGGCAAAGAAGCCGGCCATGGCGGGCCCCGCTTGCTGGATGCCCAGGCCCCAGCAGCGGTAGGCCAAAACGGCTGGGCCCACGGCCACAAAAGCCAGCGTGGCGATCAGCGGCCAGCCCCAAGTGATCTGCGCATCGGTCAAGGTCCATTCCAGCCCGGAAAACAAGCCCGACCATGCAAGCCCGAAGACCACTTGGCCCATCAAGAAGGCCGCCCAATCGTTGCGGATGGCGTCGGGCTCGTCGCGGCGGCTCAGCAGCCAGCTGTAAAAAGCCCAGCAGGCTGTGGCCAGCAAAATGAAGAGATCACCCGCCACCAGCCGCACGGCCAGCAGCTCTGACCAATCGCCGCGTGAGAGAACCACCAGCGCACCGCTGATGGACAAGAGCGCACCCAGCAGTTGCATGCGCCGCACAGGGGCTTTGAAAAACAGCGCACCGATGATGAGCATCCAGAACGGCCCACTGGCCGCCACCAGCGTCACGTTGAGTGGGGTGGAGGTTTGCAGCGCAAGGTACTGCAGTGCGTTGTAGCAGCCCACGCCCAGCAGGCTCAGCAAGCCGAAACGCCGCCAGTGCGACCACAGGCCGCTGCCCGGGCGCAGCACCTGCCAGGCCAGGGGCAGCAAGATGAAAAAGGCCACCAGCCAGCGCAGGAAGTTGAGTGTGATCGGCGGCACCAGGTCATGGACCATGCGCCCCACCACGGCATTGCCCGCCCACATGAGCGGGGGCACGGTCAGCAGCATGGCGGTGACCGGGGAGAGTTTTTGAGACATGCGGCGACTGTATCGGGATTCGGGTTTTCCCGTTGTCGCCAAGCTGTCCTTGGGGCCTTGTCGGACATGCAAATCGTGGCACAGTCGTGCATCGTTTGATTTCACATGTACAGGAGCCTCCCATGAGCATTGCAGTCCAGATCGACCAGAACGGTGGTCCCGAAGTCATGAAACTCGTCGACGTGACCGTGGGCGAGCCCGGTCCCGGCGAGATCCGCATCCGCCACAAAGCCATTGGCCTGAACTTCATCGACGTGTACCAGCGCAGCGGCTTGTACACCCTGCCCATGCCGCTCAAGCTGGGCATGGAAGCCTCGGGTGTGGTCGAAGCAGTGGGCGAGGGCGTCACGCACCTGAAGGTCGGTGACCGCGCAGCCTACGCCAGCCAGCCACCCGGCAGCTACTGCGAAGTGCGTGTGATGCCCGCCAAGTGCGTGTGCAAGCTGCCCGATGCCATCTCGTTCGAGACGGGGGCCGCCATGATGCTCAAAGGCCTGACCGCGCAATACCTGCTCAAGCGCACACTGCCCCAGGGCGGCCTCAAGGCCGGTGACTTTGTGCTCTTCCATGCCGCAGCCGGTGGCGTGGGCCTGATCGCTTGCCAATGGGCCAAGGCCCTCGGCTTGCGCCTGATCGGCACCGCAGGCAGCGACGCCAAGTGCGCACTGGCCTTGGCCAACGGCGCGGAGTTCTGCATCAACTACTCGACCGACGATTTCCAGGCCAAGGTCAAGGAGATCACAGGTGGCAAGGGTGTCAAAGTGGTTTACGACTCGGTGGGCAAAGACACTTGGGACAAGTCGCTCGATTGCCTGGCTCCCTTTGGTTTGATGGCCAGCTTTGGCAATGCCTCTGGCGCAGTGGCCCCGTTTGCTCCCGGCATCTTGGGCCCCAAGGGCTCGATTTACGTGACCCGCCAGACCCTGTTCAGCCACATCACCACGCGCGAAAGCACGCAAGAGATGGCCGACGATTTGTTCGAGGCCGTGACCAGCGGCAAGGTCAAAATCCACATTGATCAGACCTTCCCATTGGCGCAAATTCAGGACGCGCACATCGCCCTAGAAGCCCGCAAGACCACGGGGTGCACCATCATCACGTTGTGATCCTTGGACATCGGCGCTTCGGCGCCGATTACCCATTCTCATGGCGCTGAATGAAAAAAACCGCTGACCCTCAAGGGCAGCGGTTTTTTTGTGGGCGCTCAGCGCTTTAGATTACGCGGCCAGTTTGGCCTTGGGTGCGATGGTCTCCAGAGCTTCGCGCAAGATTTGCAAAGTGCGCGGCACCTGGTGCCATTTGTCCAGACCGAATAGGCCCATGCGAAAGGTGCGGAAGTCGGCGGGCTCGTCGCACTGCAAGGGCACGCCAGCGGCCGTTTGCAGGCCAAGCGCCAAGAACTTCTTGCTGCTTTGGATCTCGGGGTCGGTCGTGTAGCTGACCACCACGCCAGGCGCTTCAAAGCCGGGCGCGGCCACACTCGGAAAGCCGTGCTCCAGCAACAGTGAACGCACCTGGCGACCCAGCGCCATTTGTTCTTCGCGCACCTTGGCAAAGCCATAGGCCTCGGTCTCCAGCATCGCTTCTTGCAGGCGCTGCAGGGCGTCGGTGGGCAAAGTCGTGTGGTACATGTGGGCACCACTTTCGTAGGTCTCCATGACTTGCAGCCATTTTTTGAGGTCCATCGCAAAGGTGGTGCTGGTGGTGCTGTCAATCGCTTGGCGGGCACGCTCGCTCAGCATGACCATGGCGCAGCAAGGTGAGCTGCTCCAGCCTTTTTGCGGAGCGCTGATCAGCAGATCCACGCCCGTGGCTTTCATGTCCACCCACATGGCACCCGATGCAATGCAGTCCAGTACAAACAAACCACCCACGGCGTGCACCGCATCGGCCACGGCCTTGAGGTAGTCGTCGGGCAAGATCATGCCGGCGGCTGTTTCGACGTGCGGGGCAAACACCAGCGCGGGTTTTTCTGCGGCAATCGCGGCTTTGACTTCTTCGATGGGGGCGGGTGTCCAGGCGGCTTGTGAACTGTCGGACACGCGGCGGGCCTTGAGCACGCTGTGGCTCTTGGGGATCTGGCCCATGTCAAAGATTTGCGTCCAGCGGAAGCTGAACCAACCGTTGCGGATCACCATGACGTGTTGGTTCGTGGCGAACTGGCGGGCCACCGACTCCATGCCAAAGGTGCCGCTGCCCGGCACCAGCGCGACCGAGTGCGCACCGTAGACGGTTTTGAGCATGCGCGAGATGTCGGTCATGACACCGCCAAAGCGCTTGGACATGTGGTTCAGGGCGCGGTCGGTGTAGACCACCGAAAATTCGAGCAGACCGTCAGGGTCGATGTGGGGCAACAAGCCAGGCATGGGGGTCTCCGTGTTTTTCAATCAGGGGATGGAGCTTACCGCAAGCGCTGACGGGGCGCTTCAGAGGGCTTTGGGCGCTTGCAGTGGGATGCTGTGATCGGCGATGTGGGTTCTGAATTCTGGCGATGTGGTGGCCCAATCCACCAGATCGACCCGCCAAGGCAGATCGGAGTCGGCCAGAGCTTCTCGCAATTGTCCCAGCGTGGCCATGGGGACGGGGGAGTCGCCCATGATGACCAGATCCAGATCGGAATAGGGTTTGGGGGTGCCGCGTGCGCGTGAGCCAAACATGCGCACTTCATGCATCGGCAGCCAGGTGGACAGAATGCTTTGTACGAGTGCCAGTTCTTTTGCACTCATCCCATGCTTGGGCTCAGTCAAGGGCGTCTTCCAGTCGTGCCAGCAAGCGCCGCGCGTCCATCATGAAAGCTTGCGTGCCTTCATACACTTGCTGGGCTTTTTGGTGGTCGTAGGTGTGGGCCGTGATGTTGCGCATCTGGCGGTAGCCAAACCAGTCTTGCACGTTGGAGATCAGCCCTTTTTCTGCAGCGATGCGCAGCACGTCGCGGAAATTGGCAAAGTCCACTTCGCTGGGGTTGAGCGCGTCCATTTCCAGGCGGCGTCGCAGCATCTTGGTGCTGATCTCGTACACAAACTCGAAGTTCTGAATGACGCCGGCAATCAGCGTGTGGCGGACTTTGTCGTTTTGCTGGTTGAACCAGGCGGCGTCGCGCACCACATCGAGCCCGTCTTGGAGGGAGCTCAGGGTCAGGCGCAGTGGCGTCAGATTGAGCTGAGCAGGTGCATGCATTGTCCCGAGCAAGCCAGGTGCGGTCAACGCCCGCGCCGCACCCGCAAAATCTCGTCGAGGATCAACAAGCCTGCGCCCAGCGTGATCGCGCTGTCGGCCATGTTGAAGGCGGGGAAGTGCCAGTGGCCCCAGAAGAAGTCGAGGAAGTCGACCACGTAGCCGTGCAGCAGTCGGTCGATCACATTGCCCACTGCGCCACCCAGGATGAGCGAGATGGCCAGGCAAAACAGGGTTTGGCCGGCATGCGAGCGCAGCATCCACAGCATGAACAGGGCCGCCGCCACGCCGATGCCGGTGAAGAACCAACGCTGCCAGCCGCCCGCAGCGGCCAGGAAGGAAAACGCCGCGCCGTGGTTGTGCACCCGCACCAGGTTGAAAAACGAGGTCACCGGCGTGCTGTCGCCCAGCTGGAAAGCGCCCAGCACCAAGACCTTGGTGAACTGGTCGATCAGCAGCACCAGCAAGGCGATGCCCAGCCAGAGCACCAAGCCTTGGCGTGAGCCGCTTTTGGCAAATTTTTTCGAGCTGGCCATGCGTGCTTCCTTGAGGCTCAGGCGACCTGGCGGGTTTCACCCTCGCCATGCAGGTTGCTGACGCAGCGACCGCAAATGGTGGGGTGCGCGGCGTCATGGCCCACGTCGTCGGCGTAGTGCCAGCAGCGCTCGCACTTGACGGCCTGGCTGGCCGCCACTTGCACGGCCAAGGCCTCACCAGCTTGCAAGGTGACTTTGGAGGTGATGAACACGAACTTGATGTCTGCGCCCAGGCTGGACAGCAGGGCGTGATCATCTGCCGTTGCGGTCACGGTGATTTCGGCTTGCAGCGAAGCGCCCACCTGGCCTGCGGCACGAACGACTTCGATGTCCTTGTTGACCAAGTCGCGGATCTCGCGGATGCGGCCCCACTTGGCCAGCAGTGCAGCGTCGGTGGTACCGAAGTCGCTGAATTGTTCCATGAAGATGGATTCGGAGCTGCCGAAGCTGCTCCAAGCTTCTTCGGCGGTGAAGGACAGGAACGGCGCCATCCAGCGCAGCATGCCGTGGGTGATGCGGTACAGCGCAGTCTGTGCGCTGCGGCGGGCCAGCGATTTGGGCGCGGTGGTGTACAGGCGGTCCTTGAGCACGTCCAAGTAGAACGCACCCAAGTCTTCCGAGCAGTACACCTGCAGCTTGCTGACCACGGGGTGGAATTCGTACGCGTCGAAGTGGGCGCGGATGTCCGCTTGCAACTGGGCCGCACGGGCCAGGGCGAAGCGGTCGATCTCCAGCAGCTGGTCGTCGGGCACGGTGTCGGTGGCCGGGTCAAAGTCGCTCACGTTGGCCAGCAAAAAGCGCAGCGTGTTGCGGATGCGGCGATACGCGTCCACCACGCGGGCGAGGATCTTGTCGTCGATGTTGAGGTCGCCCGAATAGTCGGTCGAAGCCACCCACAGGCGCACGATCTCTGCGCCCATTTTGGAGGTGATGGTTTGCGGCTCGACGGTGTTGCCCAACGATTTGCTCATCTTGCGGCCCTGGCCGTCGGTGGCAAAGCCGTGGGTCAGCAGACCCCGGTAAGGGGCACGGTCGTACAGGGCGCAGCCCAGCAGCAGCGAGCTGTGGAACCAGCCGCGGTGCTGGTCGTGGCCTTCGAGGTACAGGTCGGCCTCTGAACCCTCGGCGTGGAAGGGCGGCACACCGTAAGCGTCTTTGTGGCTGCCGCGCAGTACGTGCTGGAAGGTGGAGCCGGAGTCGAACCAGACTTCCAGAATGTCGGTGCTCTTGGTGTAGCTGGGCGCGTCGGCTGCACCCAAGATGTCTTCCACCGTGACGCGGCTCCAGGCCTCGATGCCGCCTTTTTCAACGATGTCGGCGGCTTGGTCCAGGATCTCCATGGTGCGCGGGTGCAGCTCGCCGCTGTCCTTGTGCAGGAAGAAGGGCACGGGCACGCCCCAAGAGCGCTGGCGCGAGATGCACCAGTCGGGGCGGTTGGCGATCATGTCGCGCAGACGCGATTTGCCGTTCTCGGGGTAGAACTGGGTTTGGTCGATGGCGTCCAGCGCCAGCTGGCGCAGGGTCTTGGGGGCCTTGTCCTTGGTGAACACGCCTTCGCCTTGATCCATGCGCACGAACCACTGAGCGGCAGCGCGGTAGATCACGGGCGTCTTGTGACGCCAGCAGTGCGGGTAGCTGTGGGTGATTTCCACCGTGGACATCAGGCGGTCGCTTTGGCCCAGCACCTCGATCACGCGGGCGCAGGCTTTCCAGATGTGCTGGCCACCAAAGAAGGGCAGCTCGGGCGCATACACGCCGTTGCCTTGCACCGGGTTCAGGATGTCGTCGTATTTCAGGCCATGGGCCACGCAGGAGTTGAAGTCGTCCACGCCATAGGCGGGGGCCGAGTGCACGATGCCGGTGCCGTCGGTGGCGGTCACGTAGTCGGCCAGGTAAAGGGGCGATGTGCGGCGGTAGCTGTATTGGCCCCCTTCGTCAGCGCTCACGGTGTCGTACAGCGGGTGACGGAACACCAGGCCGCGTAGCTTTTCGCCCACAGCGGTGGCGATCACAGAACCTTCGAGCTTGTAGCGCTCCAGGCATTTCTCGACCAGGCTGGCCGCCAGCAGCAGCACGCCACGGGGCGTGTCCACCAGGGCGTATTCCAGCTCGGGGTGGGCGTTGAGCGCCTGGTTGGCAGGGATCGTCCAGGCGGTGGTCGTCCAGATGACGGCAAAGGCTTTTTTGCTGCCTTCGCCGGGCAGCTTGGGCAGGCCAAAAGCTGCGGCCAATGCAGCGGTGTCGTTGGCTTCAAAGGCCACGTCCAGTGTGTCGCTCTTTTTGTCGGCGTATTCGATCTCGAACTCGGCCAGCGACGAGCCGCAGTCAAAGCACCAGTACACGGGCTTGAGGCCACGGTAAACAAAACCGCGCTCGATCACGCGCTTGAAGGCGCGGATTTCACCGGCTTCGTTGGCCGGGTCCATGGTGCGGTAAGGGCGCTCCCAGTCGCCCAGCACGCCCAGGCGCTTGAAATCTTCGCGCTGCTGGTTGATCTGCTCGGTGGCAAAGGCGCGGCTCTTGGCCTGCATGTCGTCGCGGCTCAGGTTGCGGCCGTGCAGTTTTTCAATCGCGTTTTCGATCGGCAGGCCGTGGCAGTCCCAGCCGGGGATGTATTGCGCGTCAAAGCCAGCCAATTGCTTGGACTTGACGATCATGTCTTTGAGCACTTTGTTGAGCGCGTGACCGATGTGCAGCTTGCCGTTGGCGTAGGGCGGGCCGTCGTGCAGCACAAACAGTGGAGCCCCTTGGCGGGCGGCACGCAGCTTTTTGTACAGTCCGCCTTCGTTCCAGTCTTTGACCCAGCCCGGCTCGCGCTTGGGCAGGTCGCCGCGCATCGGGAACGGGGTGTCCATCATGTTGATGCGGGTGTCGGGGTTCTGGTCTTTGTCGGTCATGGTGCTTCAAGTCGAGAGGGCTTCGACAAGCTCAGCCCGAGCGGCGGGCCGTTCGGAGAGAAAAGGGGAAGTGGTGGGCCGTTTTTTCGTTCGCCCTGAGCCTGTCGAAGGGCAGCAAACGAGGGCCGGAGCGTCAAATTCGGTCGCGGGTGGTCTGGCGGTGGGTTTCGCTGTGGCGCGAAGCAAACCACGCATGCGCGTCGTCGCAGTCTTGGGCGATGCCTTTTGTCAGGGCGTCCAGACCGTCGTATTTGAGCTCGTCGTGTAGTTTGTGCAGCAGATCCACGCGGATGATTTTACCGTAGCCCCCCTCGGCCCCCAGATGCTTGGGCCAGTCGAAGGCGTGGGTCTCCAGCAGCACCCGCCCGCCGTTGACGTCGTTCGGGTCCAGCGAGGGGCGGATGCCCAGGTTGGCCACGCCGCGCAGGGGCTGCTCGGACAGGCCGTGCACTTGCACCACAAAGATGCCGCTTGCAGCGGGTTTCCAGTGCGAAAAGCGCAGATTCAGCGTCCTAAAACCATCGCCTGCACCTTCGGCCGTGGCGGCCAATTCGCGCCCGAGCTTGCGCCCATGCACCACGTGGCCGCTGATGCTGTAGGGGCGGCCCAGCAGGGCTTGCACCGCGGGCAGGTCGCCTTTGGCCAAGGCTTCGCGCACCGCCGAGCTGGACACGCGCAGGCCGCGCACCTCGTAGCTGTTCATGCGGGCCACGTCAAAGCCCAGGCGCTGGCCTGCGGCGTCGAGCATGGCGTAGTCGCCCGCCCGTTTGGCACCAAAGCGGAAATCGTCACCCACCAGCACATAGCGCACACCCAGGCCGCGCACCAGCACCTGCTGGATGAAGTCTTCGGGGGACTGGCTGGCGAGGCGAGCGTCAAAGGGCAGCACGACCACTTGGTCTACCCCGCAGCGCTCCAGCTCTTGCAGCTTGTCGCGCAAGGTGGCGATGCGGGCCGGGGCCAGTTCGGGTTTGTTGAGGGCCTTGGCGAAGTAGTCGCGGGGGTGGGGCTCGAAGGTCATCACGCAGCTGGGCACGCCCCGGTGGGCCGCTTCGCTGCGCAAGAGCGCCAGCATGGCCTGGTGGCCCCGGTGCACGCCATCGAAGTTGCCGATGGTCAGGGCGCAGGCGGGGGCCAGCTCTGGGTGATGAAAACCGCGAAAAACCTTCATGGCGCTTGGGGGTCCTGGAGTCCACGACTTGAGGCTTTTGCCCTTTGTCATGGTTTTGAGAAATTCAAAGGGTATATTGTGACTGAGCCCGATCCTCTCAAGCCTGCACCCGTGCCGGGCTTGTCTGGACCGAGACAGTCCCCGTCCTTTTCAGTGCTTGCATCTGTTGTCAGGAGTTGTGTGTGAAGGTCTTGAAACTCTCTGCCCAAGGGCTGCCCCAGTCGTGGATCACGCTGGAGCAAGCGGTCACCCATTACGCCGCCGACGAGGTGCGCTGGGAGGCTGGCCAGCAAGTGGCGGTTTTTCGCGGTGGCCACAACGCGGTCACAGGTGAGCAATCCATCATCACCGTCAACAGCATCATTGGCACCCAAGGCGTGCCGCGCATCAACCCGTTTGACATGCGCCCGGGCCTGACCAACCCCAAGCTCTTTGTACGCGACCGCAATGTGTGCGCCTACTGCGGCGGGCATTTCCACGAGTCGGTGCTGACGCGCGAGCACATCGTGCCCTTGGCACAAAAAGGCCCGGACCACTGGATGAACGTGGTCACCGCTTGCCGTTCGTGCAACCATCGCAAGAGCAGCCGCACGCCCGAACAGGCCCACATGCCTTTGCTCTACGCGCCCTACGTGCCCAGCTTGTGGGAAGACTTCATCTTGCGCAACCGCCGCATCCTGTCGGACCAGATGGAATTTTTGATGGCGCACGTGCCGCGCACGTCGCGGCTGCTCATGTAAGCCAGTCTCTTCAAAGTGCCGACTGATAAACTGTCACTTTTTTATGACACATCAATCAGCCATTCAGTTCAACCCACGTGTTGTTTGCTGAAGCTGTAACGGAGAGGCCATGCGAGACGGGGTGATGACAGAGGCCGACACCTGTCGTGAATTTGTGACCCCACGCTTGGTGGAGGCTGGTTGGGACGCTGCTCCGCATTCCATTGGCGAGCAGCGCAGCTTCACCAATGGCCGCATCATCGTGGCCGGTGGCAAGGTTCGCAGAGGCAAACAAAAGCGCGCTGACTACCTGTTGTACTACCGTCGGGACTATCCCCTTGCCGTGGTCGAAGCCAAGGAAATCGGCTTGCCTGCTGAAACTGGCGTACAACAGGCACGCGAGTACGCAGAGATTCTTGGCCTCAAATTTGCGTACGCCACCAACGGTCACCGCATCATCGAAATCGACTACACCACCGGCACCGAGCGCGAGGTGGATCGCTACGCCACACCAGATGAATTGTTTGCCCGGCTGACGGGGGGCACGCAGTTGCCTGCGGATTCATCGCCCCATTTGTTGGAGCCATTCAACCTCGTTTCTGGCAAGGTGCCGCGCTATTACCAGCAGATCGCGATCAATCGGGTCATCGAATCGATCCTGCTGGGTCAAAACCGCATTCTTGCCACATTGGCCACAGGCACCGGAAAGACCTGTGTGGCCTTCCAGATTTGCTGGAAGTTGTGGAACAGCCGCTGGAACCGCATCGGCGAACACCGTCGCCCCAAGATTCTGTTCCTGGCCGACCGCAACATTCTTGTCGATGACCCGATGGCGAAAATGTTCGCGCCCTTCGGTGATGCCCGGCACAAGATTGCAGGCGGCGACGCCAGTCAGAGCCGGGATATGTACTTCGGCATCTATCAGGCTTTGGCCACTGCCAGTTCAGATGTCTTTCGCCAGTACCGTCCAGATTTCTTCGACCTCATCATCATCGACGAATGCCATCGCGGCTCCAGCAGGGACGAAAGCGCATGGCGTGCGGTGCTGGATTATTTTGAACCTGCCGTGCAGTTCGGAATGACCGCCACGCCGCTGCGTGAGGAATCGCGCGACAGCTACGAATACTTTGGCAACCCGGTCTACACCTACAGCTTGCGTCAAGGCATCGAGGACGGCTTTCTGGCGCCGTACCGCGTGCACCGCGTCATCACCACGGTCGATGCCGCAGGCTGGCGGCCCAGCAAGGATGAGCTGGACCGTTATGGGCGTGAAGTGCCTGATGATGAATACCAGACCAAGGACTTCGAGCGTGTCGTGGCGCTGCGCTCACGCACACGGGCCATGGCCCGCCACCTGACCGATCTGCTCAAAGGTACCGACCGCTTTGCCAAGACACTGGTGTTCTGTGTAGATCAGGAACATGCCGCCGAAATGAGGCAGGAACTGATCAACCTGAACAGCGATTTGGTCAAGCAGTACCCAGACTACGTCTGCCGCGTTACAGCCGATGAGGGCACCATTGGTCTTACCCATCTCTCGCATTTTCAGGACGTGGACAAGCCCACGCCGGTCATCCTCACCACATCCCAATTGCTGACCACCGGCGTTGACGCCGAGATGGTCAAGAACGTGGTGCTGGCCCGCGTCGTCGGCTCCCGCTCCGAGTTCAAGCAGATCGTCGGCCGTGGCACGCGGCTTAAGGTGGATTACGGCAAAGAGTATTTCAACATCATCGACTTCACCGGCACCGCCACGCAGCACTTTGCTGACCCCGATTTCGACGGTGATCCTGCACGCATCGAAGAAGTAACGGTCGACGAATCGGGTGAAGTGGTCGAAACCGCCGCAGACGAAGTGCCCGGCGTGGCTGAGCCCGAAGCTGAGTATGTGGTCGAAACGGAACAAGGCGATGACGCAGGCGGCAACGGCGAAATCATCACGGAGCCACCGGCAGAACCCCGCAAGTTCTACATTGACGGCGGCGAAGTCGAAGTGATTGGCCATCTGGTTTATGACCTCGACACCGATGGCAAGAAACTGCAGGTGGTCAAGTACACCGAATATTCCGGTCGTGCTGTACGCACGCTCTACCCGACGCGCGAGGCGCTGCAATCGGCCTGGGCCCATCCTGACACCCGAGCCGAGGTACTGCGTGAGCTGACCGAGCGCGGCATCAGCTTTGAGGAACTGGCTGCCAGCAGTGAACAGCCCGATGCCGACCCGTTCGACCTGCTTTGCCATCTGGGCTGGAATGCGCCGCTGCTCACTCGCCGTCAGCGTGCGGAAGCTGCCAAACGCCAAGCCCAAGACCTGTTCGCCCAACATGGCCAATACAGTGAAGTCGCCCGTGAAATCCTATCGCTGCTGCTCGACCGCTATGTCGAGCGCGGCATTTTGCAATTCAATGCGCTGTCGGAACTGATGAAGGTGCAACCCTTCGAACGCTACGGCAGTCCCTCCGAAATCGCCATCCGTCACTTCGGCGGCGTGCGTGGCATGAAGGACGCTGTATCCCGGTTGCAGACGGCGCTTTACCAATAACGAGAAAAGTATCCCATGGCCAAATCTGCCACCAAGGGTGAGAAAAAGACCCGCGCGCCACGCAAAGCGAAAACACCGCTCACCACGCGTGAAAACCTGTCGGCGTTGATCGGCACCGCCCGCAAGATCCTCCGCAAGGACAAGGGACTCAATGGTGATGTAGACCGCCTGCCGCTGCTCACTTGGGTGATGTTCCTCAAGTTTCTCGACGACCTCGAAATCGTGCATGAGGAAGAAGCCGAACTCGACGGCAAGCGCTATCAGCCGATCATCGAGTCGCCCTATCGCTGGCGCGACTGGGCCGCTCGCGAAGATGGCATCACTGGCGATGAACTGCTGGCTTTCATCAGCCAGGAATTCACCGTGCGTGCCGATGGCAGCACTGGCAAAGGCCTGTTTGCCCATTTGCGCGGATTGGCAGGCGAAGGCGAAAAAGGCAGTCAGCGTGAAGTCATCGCCAACGTGTTCAAAGGCGTTCAGAACCGCATGGTCAGTGGTTACCTGCTGCGCGACATCATCAACAAGATCAACGGCATCCACTTCTCGGCCAGCGAAGAAATTCACACGCTCTCGCACCTGTACGAGTCGATGCTGCGCGAAATGCGCGATGCAGCAGGTGATGCAGGCGAGTTCTACACGCCACGCCCGGTGGTGCGCTTCATGGTTCAGGTCACTGACCCGCGATTGGGCGAAACGGTGCTGGACCCTGCCTGCGGCACGGGCGGCTTTCTGGTCGAGGCCTACGACCACATTGCCCCGCAAGTGAGCTCGCCTGAACAGCGACGCAGCCTGCAACGCGACACGCTTTACGGTCAGGAAGCCAAGCCATTGCCCTACATGCTGGCGCAGATGAACCTGTTGCTGCACGGGCTGGAAGCACCACAAATTGCTTATGGCAACACGCTGGATCGGCGGATCAACGAAATCGGCCACAGCGAGCGCGTGGACGTCATCCTCACCAACCCACCGTTTGGCGGTGAAGAAGAAGTCGGCATCAAGGCCAACTTCCCGCCCAATATGCAGACGGCAGAAACCGCGCTGCTGTTCCTGCAGTACATCATGCGCAAACTGCGCGTGGCTGGTGCGCCGGTGCCGGGCGGCAAGCCCGCCACGCGCGGCGGCCGTGCCGCCGTGGTCGTGCCCAACGGCACCTTGTTTGGGGATGGCATCAGCGCCGTCATCAAGGAAGAGATGCTCAAGGAGTTCAAGCTCCACACCATCGTGCGCCTGCCTCAAGGCGTGTTTGCTCCGTACACCGACATTCCGGCCAACCTGCTGTTTTTTGAGCGCGGCGGCCCCACCGATACCATTTGGTATTACGAACTGCCGCTGCCTACCGTCAATGGTGTGGGCCGCAAGAAGTACAGCAAGACGGCCCCCTTGCAGTTCGAGGAGTTCGCCCCGGCCCAGGCTTGGTGGAGCAACCGTGAGGAAGGTCCGCAGGCCTGGAAGGTGGATTTCGCCGCCAAGCGCGAAGCCGCTGTCGCAGCCGCCACGCCACACTGGCAGCGGGCTGAAGGCCAACGCAACGCCGCCATCGCCTTGGGCAAACCTATTCGAGAGCTGGAGCAGGCCATCCAGGCTGCAGCCAACGGCCAGAAGTCCGAGCTGCAAGACCGCTTGAAGGCGCTCAAGACCGAGCAAGCCGTCCATGAGCACAATGCCAAGGCTGCTCAGTTCGAGGGGGATGCCCTGTACTGGCCGATTTACAACCTCGACCTCAAGAACCCCCACGCCAAGGCCGGGCTGGAGCACGCCGATCCGAAAGACTTGATCGCCGCCATGCGCAGCCACGAGGCCGAGGTGATGCGCCTCTTGGGGGAAATCGAGTCATTGGTGGCCGAGGTCCAAGCATGACCGATCACACCACAGCCGCCGTGCCGGAGCAGGTGCAGTACGCGGCCGTCCACACCGACATCGTCGCGCTGCTGGAATCGGCTCGCCGCGCTGCAGCGCGCAGCGTCAACGCGTTGATGACTGCCAGCTATTGGGAGATTGGCCGTCGCATTGTTGAGTTTGAACAGGGCGGGCAGGAACGGGCGGCACGCGGACAGCAGCTGCTGCAGCGCCTGTCGAAAGATCTCGGTCAGCGCTTTGGTCGTGGTTTCAGCGTGGATAACCTGGAACAGATGCGCTTGTTCTATCTGGCGTATCCGTCTCAGAGAATTTCCGAGACACTGTCTCGGAATAGCCCTTTAGCCCAGGCCACAGGTCAATCCGAGACGGTGTCTCGGAATATCACCCTGGAACAGCTTGCACAGGCCATGCCTTTGTCCTGGTCACACTATGTGCACCTGGTGCGCCGTTCCCGCTCTGCCGAAGAACGGGAGTTCTACGAAGCCGAAGCCCTGCGCGGCGGTTGGAGCGTGCGCCAGCTCGACCGCCAGATAAGTACCCAGTTCTACACGCGGGCACTGCTGTCGAAAAACAAACGAGCCATGCTGGAAAAGGGCAGTCATCCCCAACCTGGCGATGCCCTGACTCCGGACGAAGCCATCAAGGACCCCTATGTCCTCGAATTTCTGAATCTCAAGGACGAATACTCCGAGTCCGACCTCGAGGGGGCGCTGATCCATCGTTTGGAAGATTTCCTGCTGGAGCTTGGCAGCGACTTCACCTTTGTTGGCCGCCAGCGCCGTCTGCGCATCGACGAAAGCTGGTTCCGCGTCGATCTGCTGTTCTTCCACCGCCGCCTGCGCTGCCTGGTCATCATCGACCTCAAGCTGGGCGAACTCAGCCACGCCGATGTCGGGCAGATGCACATGTACTGCAACTACGCCCGCGAGCACTGGACGCTGCCTGACGAAAACCCACCCGTGGGCCTGATCCTCTGCGCCCGCGCCAAGTCGGCACTGGCGCGCTACGCGCTGGACGGGCTGCCCAACAAAATCATGGCGGCCCAATACCAGACCGTACTGCCCGATGTGAAGCTGCTGGAAGCCGAGTTGGAGAAAACGCAGCGTGAGCTGGAAGCGCGACGGATTGCGCGTGGTGGTGATGCGGAGGACGGCGTATGAGGGCGTGGCCCAAAGTCGCCTTGGGCGATTTGTTTGATGTTGAAAAGGGAAAAATCGGAATCATGGCGGCGACGCCAGGTGAATTCCCTTTGGTCACTACAGGCGAAAATTTTGCCTCGCATTTCGAGCCGCACTTCTTGGGAGATGCCGTCTGCATTCCTTTGATATCCGCAACGGGTCATGGTCACGCGAGCCTGAAACGCTTGCATCACATCAAGGGTGAATTTGCGGTCGGTTCAATCCTGTGTGCCTGCATCAATCGTGCGCCGGAACGCGTAATGGCACGTTACGTCTATTTTTACCTAACCGCCTGTATGGACACCTTGCTGATCCCGCTGATGCAAGGCACTGCTAACATGTCCATGAAAGTGGCCGACATTGTTGCAGTTGAAATCCCCCTCCCGCCGCTGACCGAACAACAAGCCATCGTCGCCCGACTCGACACGCTGGCCGAGAAAACCCGGCAGCTCCAAGCGCATCTAGATGCCGTTGAGCGCGATGCTGACCAGCTGATTCGTAGCTACATCTTTGGCCGCGAGGGCGAGCGACCGGCGAAGCGCCGCCTGTCGGAGCTGGTCTCGCAACGACAGCCAGATGTGGCCGTGGACGGCACAGCCAAGTACCGTTTTGCGGGGGTCTACTCCTTCGGGCGGGGAGTGTTCCCCAGTGCGATCAAGATGGGCAGCGAGTTTGCCTATCAACGACTGTCCATCGTTCGTGCCGGCGATTTCATTTATCCCAAGTTGATGGCCTGGGAGGGGGCGTTGGGTGTCGTGCCGCCAGAGTGCGACGGCATGGTGGTGTCACCCGAGTTTCCGGTATTCACGGTCAACACTGAGGCCGTGCTGCCCGAAGTGCTCGACATCTACTTCCGCACGCCGGAAGTCTGGCCAACACTGGCTGATATCAGTGGCGGCACAAATGCCCGTCGCCGCCGATTGCAGCCTACCGACTTCCTCAGGTATGAGATGCCGGTGCCCCCGATGGTCAAGCAGCTTGAACTCCGAGCCATCTACCAGCATGCACAGACCCTCAGTGCCAAACATACTGCCATCCGCGAAGCCAACGCCGCACTGCTGCCAGCTACCCTGGAGCGGGTGTTTAAAAAATAAACAAGGCAGACACAGATGGCCGATGACGCACTTTCACAAGTGGATGCCGAAACCCTATTGCGCATGCCCAAAAAACCTGCGACGACGGACGCTTTCAGCTTTCCCGACCTGGGCGGGCGCATCGAGGTTCCATTGGTGTCCCGCGATGAGCGCGAACGCTTCTCGCTGGACATCAACCGCAAGCGCATTGCACTGACCACGGGGTATCAAGCGCGTGGGCGGCAAGTTGTTGTACTGGCTCGACTCGACTTCGCTGCACCGCATCGCAACCCCGACGGCACCGAGGTTGGCGTGCCGCATTTGCACGTCTATCGAGAAGGATTCGGCGACAAATGGGCCGTGGCAATTCCTAATGGCATGCTCAGCAAGCCAGAAGATGCCTGGCAGGTGCTACTCGACTTCATGACCTACTGCGCCGTTGAGGAGCGGCCCAATATCGTGAAAGGGCTATTCTCATGAGAACTACGGACGTCCTGATTCGCAACTATTACGACTGGCTCAAGGCCAAGACGGCGTGGCGAGAGATCAATGGCTGGGTAGAGATCACAACGCCATACCTGGATCGCCACAACGATTACATCCAGATCTATTTGCGCCAACAAGGCAATGAATGGGTGTTGACCGACGACGGCTATACCTTGGCTGACCTTGCTCAGTCAGGCTGCGAAATCGACACTCCACGCCGCAAGGCACTGCTGGCCTCCACCCTGAATGGGTTCGGCGTGCAGCAAAAAGATGATTCTCTGGAGATCAAGGCAACTGAAGATAACTTTGCGCTGCGCAAGCACAGCCTTGTACAGGCGATCCTGGCCGTCAACGATCTGTTCTATGTTGCACGCGCCAATGTTGAAAGCTTTTTCTTTGAAGATGTTGCGCTTTGGCTGGATGATGCCGATGTGCGTTACACGCCAAAGGCGAACTTCATAGGGCACAGCCGCTACAACCACCAGTTTGATTTCGTTGTACCCAAGTCCAGGCGTGCGCCGGAGCGGATGCTGCGGGTGATCAACAACCCCAACAAAGACAATGCCCAAAGCGCTGCATTCGCATGGGTCGATACTAAGGATGTTCGGCCGGCCGATTCTTTGGCATTCGCTGTCCTCAATGATCGTGATCGCAAGGTCAGCGATCCCGTGAAAGAAGCTCTGCTCAGCTACGACATCACTCCGATTGTGTGGTCGAAGCGAGAGGAGTTCCGCGAACGACTGGCGGCATGAAGAACGCCTGATGCCCAACCCAGACGTACTTACCGCCCTCCAGGCCGAGAACGCCCGTCTGATCGCACTGCTCGAAGCCCACGGCATCGACTGGCGGTTGCCGCAACCCGCCGCAGCTGTGGCACAAGAGCCGGAACCGTCTATGCTGTCCACGGCAGAGAAAGTGACATTGTTCCGGCGACTGTTTCGCGGGCGCACAGATGTTTATCCCATTCGATGGGAGAGCAAGACCTCAGGAAAAGCAGGCTACACCCCCGCCTGCGCCAACGAATGGCGCACTGGCGTCTGTGAGAAGCCACGCATCAAATGCGGCGATTGCAGCAAGCGCCTGCTGATCCCACTGTCCGACACGGTCATCTACGATCATCTGGCTGGTGAGCACACGGTTGGCGTTTATCCGCTGCTGGCGGATGACACTTGCTATTTTCTGGCGGTCGATTTTGACGAGGCTGACTGGCGCGACGACGCATGCGCTTTCATGCAGTCTTGCCATGAGCTGGGTGTGCCCTCTGCGTTGGAAATTTCTCGGTCGGGCCATGGCGCGCACGCGTGGGTGTTCTTCGCCAACCGCGTCTCTGCCCGTGATGCCCGTCGCTTGGGTACAGCGATCATCAGCCACACCTGCTCGCGCACCCGGCAACTGAAGTTGCAATCCTACGACCGATTGTTTCCAAACCAGGACACGATGCCAAAGGGCGGCTTTGGCAACCTGATCGCCTTGCCGCTGCAGAAATTGCCACGTGAAAACGGCCGCAGTGTGTTCGTTGATGCGGATCTGCACCCGCATCCGGATCAGTGGGGGTTCCTGGCGTCCATCCAGCCGATGGCAGCGCACGATATAGAGCCAACCATCCTGCGTGCCACCGGCACTGTCCACCCGCTGGACGTCACTTTCATAGATGATGAAGACTTGGCTACCCCTTGGAAGCGGCAGAGTACGCCAACCAAGAAACTCGCCGGGCAGATGCCGAAGTCACTGACCGTGACGCTGGCCAACCTGCTCTACTTTGAGAAGGACCAACTGCCCCAGGCACTGGCCAACCGCCTTATCCGTCTGGCGGCTTTCCAGAACCCGGAGTTCTACAAAGCTCAAGCCATGCGTATGTCGGTATGGGATAAGCCACGTGTCATTGGCAACGCGGAGAATTACCCGCAGCACATTGCCTTGCCTCGCGGTTGCCTTGATGCTGCGCTGGATCTGCTGCGAGCCAACGGTATCGCCTGTGATCTGCGCGATGAGCGTTTCGAAGGGAAATCCATTGTTGCTTTTTTTGTTGGCAAGTTGCGTCTGGACCAGGAGGCTGCAATTGCCGGCATGTTGCACCACGAGACTGGTGTACTGTGCGCTCCGACGGCTTTTGGCAAAACAGTCACCGCAGCTGCCATGATCGCCCGTCGGGGTGTCAACACATTGGTGCTGGTGCATCGAACAGAACTGCTCAATCAATGGCAGGAACGTCTGCAGGCATTTTTGGGCGTTGACAAGGACGTGGTCGGATCAATTGGCGCAGGTAAAGCCAAACTGACTGGCAAGATCGACATTGCCGTCATGCAGTCCGTTTCTCGTCAAGGCGAGGTCAATCCGCTGGTCGAAAACTATGGGCAGGTGATTGTGGACGAGTGCCACCATGTGGGTGCTGTTTCCTTCGATGCCATCCTGAAACGTACCAAGGCCAAATACGTCCTTGGCCTGACCGCGACGCCTATTCGCCGCGATGGTCAACAGCCGATCATCTTCATGCAATGCGGGCCGATACGGCACACGGCGGCCAAGCCTGCGGGGGCACCTCACGTTCTGCACGTGCAGCCTCGATCTCGCGCCACACGGATCGATCTGCCCAACGATGCAGGCATTCAGGATGTGTTTCGGTATCTTGTCAATGACCAGGTCAGAACCAAAGCCATCGCCGCCGAGGTGCGTGATTCTGTCGAACAGGGGCGCAAGGTACTGGTTTTGACTGAGCGCACGGAACACCTCGATGCAATCCAAGTCACCCTCGATGGGCTGGAACCAGCGCCTTTTGTTTTGCACGGTCGAATGTCGCGCAAGCAGCGAGCGGCGCTTGTCGCTGACCTAGATGCATTGCCGCCAGATGCACCGCGCGTTTTGCTTTCGACAGGCAAGCTGGTTGGTGAGGGCTTCGATCACCCGCCGCTCGATACATTGGTGTTGGCTATGCCTGTGTCTTGGAAGGGGACCTTGCAGCAGTACGCTGGACGACTGCACCGTGAGCACATCTATAAAACGGATGTGAGGATCATTGATTTCGTCGATACAGGGCATCCAGCGTTGCAGCGCATGTGGGAGAGGCGTTGCAAAGGCTATAAGGCCATGGGGTATCGCATGGCTGATCTTGAGTGAACATGCCGGGCGTTGCTTGATTCTGTAGGGCGGGGTGGACGTTAGCTGCTTGATGCCTCTATCTGGTTTTGACATGATCCTTGACTATCAAAAAAATGATTTCAAGCGCAGCCGACATCAGGGGGACATATGAACGCATCCGGTCCGTGGGCTTGGGGCCCGCTCTCTTTTTCCCATTCTTTGACGCGCCGCCGCAGTTTGCAGTGGCTGGCGTCCTGGCCGTTCCTGACGAACGTGCAGGCCAAGTCCACGGGGGTGCAGTTGGCATCAGACTGGTCACCCGGTCGCTCGCCACAGGGCTTTCTGGTCAGCGAAAAATTCGACGGTGTGCGCGCCGTCTGGGATGGGCAGGTGCTGCGTTTTCGCAGTGGCCGGGTGATCGCGGCACCCGGCTGGTTTTTGGCGGCCTTGCCTGCGCTGCCTCTGGACGGTGAGTTGTGGATGGGCCGGGGGCAATTTGACCGGGTCTCGGGCGCGGTGCGCAAAACCGTACCCGACGACCTGGAGTGGCGTGCTGTCAAGTACATGGTGTTTGATGCCTGGGGCCGTCCAGAGCCCTTTGCCCAGCGGGTGACTGGGCTCGCGCAGGCGGTGCAAGCGGCGCAGCAGCCTTGGCTCTTGGCCGTTGCGCAGACCGTGGTCGAGGATGCAGCAGCGCTTGAGGCCCGTTTGCAAGAAGTGGTCAGCCAAGGCGGTGAAGGCTTGGTCTTGCATCGTGCCGATGCGCTGTGGCAAGCCGGCAGAACAGAGGCTTTGTTCAAGCTCAAACCGCAAGCAGATGAGGAGGCGCGGGTGGTGGGTTATCAGGCGGGCAAGGGCCGTTTGCAAGGACTCACTGGCGCGTTGCTGCTGGAGACGCCGCAAGGCCAGCGCTTTGCCTTGGGTGCGGGTTTGAGCGATGCCTTGCGCCGCGATCCACCGCCCTTGGGCACTTGGGTCACCTACACCTACCGTGAGCGCACGCCCAGCGGCTTGCCGCGCTTTGCCAGCTTTGTGCGCGTCAGGCCGCCGGAATGAACAAGGGCTCCTTGCGGAGCCCTCTGTTGCTTGCTGTAGGTCGGTACCTTCAGGTCCGACATGTCTGCCCAGTGCTCAGGCAAACACGCCCGCTGTCTCCTGCATGCGCGCCGACACTTCACCCAGCTGGTGCAGGGTGTCACCAAACGTCATGTCCAGCTGCGTCAATTTCTTGAAGTAGTGGCTCACGATGTACTCGTCCGTGACGGCAATGCCGCCGTGCAACTGCACAGCCTGCTGGCCGATGAAGCGCATGGACACGCCCAGCTGGTACTTGGCACGGGCCATGGCGCGGCGGCGTTCTTCGGCCGGGGCATGCAGCTTGAGTGTGGCGTAGTAGCTCATGGAGCGGGCCAATTCGAGCTGCATCTTCATGTCCGAGACGCGGTGGCGCAGGGCCTGGAAGCTGGCAATGACCACACCGAATTGTTTGCGGGTGTTGAGGTAGTCGACGGTGATGGCCAGTGTTTTGTCCATCACGCCCACAGCTTCAGCGCAAACGCTGGCGATGCCGATGTCCACGGCTTCTTCCAAAGCGACCAGACCATTGAGGGTGATCAGCTGGGCCGGGGCCTTGCTGAGCCCCACTTCGGCGGCGCGTGAGCCGTCTTGTGTGACGTAGGCCTGGGTGCTGACGCCACTGGCGCTGCGCTCGACCAAGAAGAGGGCCAGTTGCCCATTGGCCATGGCGGGCACCACAAACGCATCGGCCTGATCGCCCACGGCCACCACGCTCTTGGTGCCACTCACGGTCCATGCGCCACCCGACTCGCTGGCCTGAGCGGTGCATCGGTTCAGTTGGTAACGCGCAGCGCGCTCTTGGTGCGCCAATACGACGATGGCTTCACCACTGGCCATGCGCGGCAACCAGGCGGCCTGCAGCGCTGCTGGCGCGTGGGTTTGCAGCGTGGCGCTGGTGATCAGGGTTTGGGTCAGCGGCTCGAGCACGATGCCGCGGCCGAGTTCTTCCATGGTCACCATGGCCTCGGTCGGGCCCATGCCCATGCCGCCGTTGTCTTCGCTCACGTACAGGCCGGTCAGGCCCAACTCGGCCAGCTCGGTGTAGGCAGCGCGGTCAAAACCACCAGCGGCCACGATGGCACGGCGACGCTCGAAGTCGTAGCCCTTGTCCACCCATTTGCGCACCGCGTCGCGCAGTTGTTCCTGGTCGTCCGAAAAATTGAAATCCATGTGCTTGTCTCCTTAACCCAGAACTGTCTGAGCGACGATGTTGCGTTGCACTTCGTTGCTGCCGCCATAAATGGTGGTCTTGCGCATGTTGAAGTAATTGGCGGCCAGGGGCGCATTGGCCAGCGTGCCACCTGGGAAGTTGCCTTGCCAGCCTGCTTCCATGGCTTCGAAGATGTAGGGCAGGGCAAAGGGCCCAGCGGCGTGCATCATCAGCTCGGTGTAGCGCTGCTGGATTTCGCTGCCCTTGATCTTCAAGAGGCCTGCGATGTCGAGCGAGTTCTTGCCGGACTTTTCAGCCGACAGGACGCGCAGCACCAGCATTTCGAGCGCAACGACGTCCACTTCGAGCTTGGCGATTTCGTCGCGGAAACGCAGGTCGTCGTACACGCCTTCGGCTTTGGCGATGCGCTTCAAGCGCTCGAGTTCGCGCTTGGCGCGGTTCACGTCGGCGATGTTGGTGCGCTCGTGGGCCAGCAGGTGCTTGGCGTAGTTCCAGCCCTTGTTTTCTTCGCCAATCAGGTTTTCGGCGGGAACTTCGACGTTGTCAAACCAGACTTCGTTGACTTCGCACTCGCCGTCCAGCAGCTTGATGGGGCGCACGGTGATGCCGGGCGACTTCATGTCGATCAGCAAGAAGGAGATGCCGGTCTGTGGCTTGCCTTCGGTGCTGGTGCGCACCAGGCAGAAGATCCACTCGCCGTATTGGCCCAGGGTGGTCCAGGTTTTTTGGCCGTTGACGATGTATTTGTCGCCCACGCGCTCGGCACGGGTCTTGAGGGACGCCAGGTCCGAGCCGGAGCCCGGTTCGCTGTAGCCCTGGCTCCACCAGACTTCGCCGCTGGCGATGCCGGGCAAAAAGCGCTGCTGCTGCTCGGCATTGCCGAAGGCCATGATCACCGGGGCCACCATCACGGGGCCGAAGGGGATGATGCGAGGGGCACCCGCGAGGGCACATTCTTCTTCGAACAGGTGTTTCTGGATGGCGGTCCAGCCGGGGCCGCCAAACTGTGTGGGCCAACCGTAGCCCAGCCAGCCTTTTTTGCCCAGGATCTTGGCCCAGGATTGCATGTCGTCACGCGTCAGGCGCATGGCGTTGTGCACTTTGGTCGAAAGTTCGGTCGGCAAGTTTGCCTTGACCCAGGTGCGAACTTCGTCGCGGAACGCGAGTTCTTCGGGGGTGAATGCCAAATCCATGGGGGAATTTCTCCGTTGGTGAAAGCCTTGTGTTTGCGCAGCGCAAACAAAATCAAACGACCGTGCTTTTTATCATGCGTCGCCAGCTTGTTCCTGTCTTAGGAGCGACAAACAAGGGTTTGCAGGGGTGTGCTGGGATAATCCGCGCACACATGAAAAACATTGTCATTTTGATTTCCGGCTCGGGCTCCAACATGGCGGCCATCGTGCGCGCTGCCGAGCAAGAGCGCTGGGCCGATCGCCTGAATGCCCGGGTGGCTGCGGTCATCAGCAACAAAGCCGATGCCGCAGGTTTGGTTTTTGCCAAAGAGCATGGCATCGCCACGGCGGTGCTGGACCACAAAGTGTTTGCCAGTCGTGATGAATTCGATGCAGCCTTGATGGCGCAGATCGACCTGTTTTCGCCTACGCTGGTGGTGCTGGCCGGTTTCATGCGCATTTTGACGCCCGGTTTTGTCGCGCATTACGCCGGGCGTTTGCTCAACATCCATCCTTCTTTGCTGCCCGCATTTCCGGGGCTGAACACGCACCAGCGGGCCATCGATGCGGGCTGCAAGTTTGCCGGGGCCACGGTGCACCAGGTCACGGCCGATCTGGACCATGGGCCTATTCTTGATCAGGCCGTGGTGCCCGTGTTAGCGGGTGACACGGCCGAGGTGCTGGCAGCGCGGGTGCTCACGCAAGAGCATTTGATTTATCCGCGTGCCGTGGCGCAGTTTTTGGCTTAATCGCCTACGCGTTCAAAGCGCGGCTGCACTTTGCCGTTGAATTCGGCCACATCGCCAAACATGGCCGCTGGGCGCACCCACAGGCCTTGCTCGCCGTACAGCGCTTGGTACAGCGTCATGGGTTGCAGGTCTTCGCTGTGGCGCACGGTGCCCAGCACGCGGTACATGCCACCCTTGTAGTGTTTGTAGAGGCCTTTGGGGGTTTCGATCAGGGGAGGCAAGGTGTCTTCGGACATGTGTTTCCTGGGGTGATGCATTCCAAAGGGGCAGGGATGGGACAATACGCCCCATGCATCCAAAAGCCCTTTTAGACGCCTGCGCCGATCTGGTCAGGCTGGTCCTCCAATTTGAACATCCCGCCGACGCTGTGGTGTCGCGCTATTTCCGTGAACACCGCTCCTTGGGCCCGCGTGAGCGTGCGACCCTGGCCGAAACCGCTTTTGCGGTCTTGCGAAAAAAACTGTTGTTTGAACAGTTGGCCCGCTCGGGCTCCGGCCCCAAAGAGCGCAAGCTGGCCATTTTGGGCTTTCACGGCCCCCGCGATTTTTTGGCTGCCGCCTTGAACGACACCGAGAAGAAATGGTTGGCGACCTGTGACACCATCCCGGCCGATGCCCTGATGGCCCCGCACCGCCACAACCTGCCCGAGTGGATGGCCAAAGCGTTGCAAGACCAGTTGGGTGAGGACTTCTGGGCCTTGGCCGAAAACCTGCAGCAACCCGGTACGCTGGATTTGCGCGTGAACACCTTCCAGGCCAAGCGCAACGAGATTCAAAAAGAGTTGGCCCAGGCGGGCATTTCGTCCAAGCCCACACCTTATTCGCCCTGGGGTTTGCGCCTGGAGGGCAAGCCTGCTTTGCAAAAGACCGATGCCTTCACAAGGGGCGCCATCGAAGTGCAGGACGAAGGCTCGCAGCTCTTGGCCTTGCTGGTCGATGCCCACCGGGGCGAGATGGTGGTGGACTTTTGTGCTGGTGCAGGCGGCAAGACACTGGCGCTGGGTGCGGCCATGCGCAGCACGGGCCGTCTGTATGCGTTTGATGTGTCCGGTCACCGCCTCGACGCGCTCAAGCCCCGCATGGCCCGCAGTGGGCTGTCCAATGTGCATCCGGCCGCCATTGCGCATGAGCGCGATGACCGCGTCAAACGCCTGGCCGGCAAGATCGACCGCGTGCTGGTGGATGCACCGTGTTCGGGGCTGGGCACCTTGCGCCGCAACCCCGACCTGAAGTGGCGTCAAAAGCCCCAAGCGGTGCAGGAGTTGACCGAAAAGCAGTTGGCCATCTTGCAAAGCGCTTCGCGCATGGTCAAGTCGGGCGGTCGCTTGGTGTACGCCACCTGCAGCGTGCTGCCTGAAGAAAACGAGCTGATCGCGCAAGCCTTCAGCGCGGCCAACCCAGACTTTGTGCCGCTCAATGCCGCGCAAGAACTGGAGCGCCTGAAAGTGCCCGGTGCCGAAGGCTTGTGCGCTCCCGCCTTGGCAGTGGCTGAAGACGGTACGCGCTCGGGCGGTGATTTCTTGCGTTTGTGGCCCCATCGTCATGGCACGGATGGCTTTTTTGCCGCAGCCTGGACCCGAAAGTAATATTTTGGAATTCAATAGTTGTCCTGATCGTCCGAAAGAACTGTCCTTTTCGGCCTGAAAAACTTAAAATCGAAAGATGGCCTGAAAACAGGCGTTCGTAGAAAGATACCTGCATGTTGTTGCCTGATTCGGCTTTTTTAGATGCTTTGATCCAATGGATGGGTCACGGTTTGTTTGACCTCACCTGGTGGCAGATCGTCCTGGTGACCTTGGGCTTGACCCACATCACCATCGCCAGCGTGACGATTTTCCTGCACCGCCACCAAGCACACCGTGCGTTGGACCTCCATGCGATCCCTTCGCACTTCTTCCGTTTTTGGCTGTGGCTGACCACCGGCCAGGTGACCAAGGAGTGGGCCGCCATTCACCGCAAGCACCACGCCAAGTGCGAGCAAGCCGAAGACCCGCACAGCCCCCATGTGTATGGCATCAAAACCGTGCTCTTGACCGGTGCTGAGCTGTACCGCAAGGAATCCAAGAACCTGGACACCATGAAGCGTTATGGCCATGGCACACCCGATGACTGGATCGAGCGCAACCTGTACACCCGCTTTTCGTGGCAAGGCGTGGCCCTGATGTTGATCATTGATGTGGCCTTGTTCGGCTTCATTGGCTTGACCATCTGGGCGGTGCAAATGGCCTGGATCCCGATCACGGCCGCCGGCATCATCAACGGTGCGGCTCACTATTGGGGCTACCGCAACTTTGAGGCGCACGACGCCAGCACCAATATCTCGCCTTGGGGCATCCTGATTGGTGGCGAAGAGTTGCACAACAACCACCACACTTACCCCACATCGGCCAAGTTGTCGGTCAAGCCTTACGAGTTCGATTTGGGTTGGGTTTACATCCGCACGCTCGAAATCATGGGCCTGGCCACGGTCAAGAAAACTGCGCCTCGTCTGGCCTATGGCGACATCCGCCCCGTGGCCGATGAGAAAACGCTGGAAGCCTTGATCGCCAACCGCTACGAAGTCATGGCCGGTTACGCCCGCAACGTGCGTGCCGTGATGCAGCAAGAAGCCAGCAAGCTGGACGCCCATGTGCTGCAAGCGGCCAAGCGCTGGTTGCACCGCGATGCGGCCAAAGTGCCTGCCGAAGCGCAAGCCCAACTCAAACAAGCCCGTGCTGCCAGCCCGGTGCTCGACAAGATGGTGCAGATGCGCGAAGAACTGAGCCAGATCTGGTTGAACACCTCACACTCGCGCGAGCAACTGGCCGCCGATCTGCAAGCTTGGTGCCGCCGCGCCGAAGAAAGCGGCATCGCCGCCTTGCGCGACTTCTCGGTCAAGTTGCGTGCCGTGCGTCAACCCGCCTGAGGCCTTCAACGCCCCACAACAAAGGACCTTCGGGTCCTTTTTTTGTGGTGAATGGGTGCTCTGGCAGTCACTTTTGGCGGCACATGTCGGAGCTGAAGCTCCGACCTACAGGCGGTTGGGCTTTGCCGTAGGTCGGGGCTTCAGCTCCGACATGGCTTGTCTGGCAACGGCGTATGTCCATTTGTGGTTTGGCTGACAGCTGTATCAGACAACAAAAAACCCGCTCAAGAGCGGGTTTTTTTGTAAGGCTCAGGCCGAATCACTTCAGCTTGATTTCCTTGTATTCAACGTGCTTGCGAGCTTTGGGGTCGAACTTCATGATCGACATTTTCTCGGGCATGGTTTTCTTGTTTTTGCTGGTCGTGTAGAAGTGACCAGTGCCAGCTGTGGATTCCAGCTTGATTTTTTCGCGTCCGCCTTTGGTTGCCATGGTGTATGACTCCTAATGTTCTGGGTTTAGGCTTGACCGCGTGCACGCAGGTCTGCGAGCACGGCATCGATGCCGTTTTTGTCGATCAGGCGCAGAGCAGCGCTGGAAACGCGCAGACGCACCCAACGGTTTTCTGTTTCAACCCAGAAACGACGGTATTGCAGGTTCGGCAGGAACCGGCGCTTGGTTTTGTTGTTGGCGTGGGAAACGTTGTTCCCTGTCATTGGGCCTTTGCCCGTTACGTCGCAAACGCGTGCCATGTGGACACTCCGATACTTTTAAAACAGCCGGTGCCGATGGGTCTCATGCAGACTTGCATGGGGCCTGGCGTTCCAGCCTCACCTCGCCAAGATGGGTGGCGGTATCCCAGATTGCTGGCCCTGTGATCCCCGGCGAAAAGTCGGGGCAGATCCAGCAAAGCCTTGAATTATAACCAGAAATCAGGCCTGGTTCTGTTCCAGGAAGCGTTGTGCGTCCAGGGCGGCCATGCAGCCTGTACCGGCGCTGGTGATGGCCTGGCGGTACACATGGTCCTGCACGTCGCCTGCGGCGAACACGCCGGGCACCGAGGTTTGGGTGGCAAAACCCTTCAAACCGCCTTGGGTCACGATGTAGCCGTTTTCCAGTTCCAGCTGGCCCTGGAAGATCTCGGTGTTGGGGGCGTGGCCAATGGCGATGAAGCAGCCTTTGAGCTCCACGTCTTGCAAGCTGCCGTCCACGGTGCTTTTCAGGCGAACGCCGGTCACGCCTGTTTCGTCGCCCAGCACTTCTTCCAACGTCTGGAAGGTCTTGAGCACGATCTTGCCTGCAGCCACTTTGTCCATCAACTTGTCTACCAAGATGGGTTCGGCCTTGAATTTGTCGCGGCGGTGGATCAAATAGACCTTGCTGGCGATGTTGGACAGGTACAGGGCTTCTTCCACGGCGGTGTTGCCGCCGCCGACCACGCAGCACAGCTGTTCGCGGTAGAAGAAACCATCGCAGGTGGCGCAGCCGCTCACGCCGCGGCCCATGAAAGCGGTCTCGGAAGGCAGGCCCAGGTATTTGGCCGAAGCGCCAGTGGCGATGATCAGGCTGTCGCAGGTGTAGGTGCCGCTGTCGCCGATCAGGGTGAAGGGGCGCTGCTCGAGTTTGACGGTGTGGATGTGGTCAAACACGATTTGGGTGTTGAAGCGCTCGGCGTGCTCCTGAAAGCGTTGCATCAACTCGGGGCCTTGCACGCCGTTCACGTCGGCTGGCCAGTTGTCCACTTCGGTGGTGGTCATCAGTTGCCCACCCTGCGCCATGCCGGTGATCAGCAAAGGCTTGAGGTTGGCGCGTGCAGCGTACACGGCAGCGGTGTAACCGGCAGGGCCGGAGCCGAGGATCAGGACTTGGGCGTGTTGGGTAGGAGTGGACATGGTCTGCAAATCGGGTGATGAGAAGGGGGATGCCAAGCATCGCGTATTTCCCTATTGTAAGAACCCGTCAAAGGCAGGGGGCTGTCAAGGGAATCGGTGCCTTGATCGGGTAAGCTTGCACCTTAAGTTATGACCTATTCCTTGCACACCTTCAACCATTTGCCATCTGCCGCCGAAGAGGAGGTGGAGCCCCGCAATTTCTGGGCGCGTTTTGCGCAAGAGATTGGCCTCTTGGTGGGGGCGGGTGTGCTGGTGTTGTGCTTGTTGGCCTTGTGGAGCTACCAAGCGCAAGATGCGGCGTGGTCCACCTCCGGGGTGGGCGCTGCTAACCGCAACTGGATGGGGCGCACAGGGGCCTGGTTCGCTGATCTGTCGTTCTTCGTGTTCGGTTATTCCGCCTGGTGGTGCTTTGCCGCAGGTTTGCGTGCGTGGTTTTCAGGATTGGCCCGCTGGATGGGTGGTTCGGACCGTGCGGGTATTCAGGAGGCTTCTTCTGCGCATCGCAGTGCCTGGGTGTTCTGGTTGGGATTGACCGTGTTGGTGTCAGCCAGTGCCACTTTGGAGTGGACGCGGCTGTACCGTTGGGAGTCGAGTTTGCCCGGTCACAGCGGCGGCATTGTGGGCTACACCTTGGGTCGCTTGAGCATGCACTGGATGGGCTTCACAGTCTCGGGCCTGGTGGCCTTGGTGATGGTGGTGGTGGGTGTGGCCATGGTCTTCCGCTTTTCCTGGGGGCAGTTGGCTGAAAACATTGGCGAACGCATTGACCGCTTGATCCAGTCCCGGCATGCCAAAAAAGAGATCGAAGAAGATTTCGCCTTGGGTCAGCAGGCTTTGCGTGAGCGCGAGCACGTGCTGTCCAAGCAAGCGGTGGAGCCACAGTGGGACTTGGACGCCCCACACTTGGAGGCTCCCGCTGGCCAACTGGATCTGGAGCCTGTCCCCGTGCCTGTGCCGCAGGCCCCGCCCAGAGTCATTGAGCCTGCCGTGATGGACGTGCCGCGCAGCGAGCGCGTGGTCAAAGAGCGGCAAAAGCCCCTGTTCAACGAATTGCCTGACAGCAAGCTGCCTCAGGTGGACCTGCTGGATGCCTTGACCGCCAGACAGGAAACCGTCTCGACTGAAACACTGGAGATGACCAGTCGCCTGATCGAGAAAAAGCTCTCGGACTTTGGTGTCAAGGTGCGTGTGGTGGCCGCAGCGCCGGGCCCGGTGATCACGCGCTACGAAATCGAGCCGGACACCGGCGTCAAAGGCTCCCAGATCGTGAACCTCGCCAAAGATTTGGCGCGTTCGCTCAGCCTGGTGTCGATCCGCGTGATCGAGACCATTCCGGGCAAAAACTTCATGGCGCTGGAGTTGCCCAACGCCAAGCGCCAGTCGATCAAGCTCAGCGAGATCTTGGGCTCGCAGGTTTACCACGAAGCCAAATCCATGCTGACCATGGGCCTGGGCAAAGACATCATCGGCAACCCGGTGGTGGCCGATCTGGCCAAAATGCCGCACGTGCTGGTGGCCGGTACCACCGGCTCGGGCAAGTCGGTCGGTATCAACGCCATGATCCTGTCGCTGCTGTACAAGGCCGAAGCCCGCGATGTGCGCCTGCTGATGATCGACCCCAAGATGCTGGAGATGTCGGTCTACGAAGGCATCCCGCATTTGCTGGCACCGGTGGTGACCGACATGCGCCAGGCTGCTCATGGTCTGAACTGGTGTGTCGCCGAGATGGAAAAGCGCTACAAGCTCATGAGCAAGATGGGCGTGCGCAATCTGGCCGGCTACAACGTCAAGATCGACGAAGCCACGGCCCGCGAAGAATTCATCTACAACCCCTTCAGCCTGACGCCAGACGATCCCGAACCGCTCAAGCGTCTGCCGCACATCGTGGTGGTGATCGACGAGCTGGCCGACCTGATGATGGTGGTGGGCAAGAAGATCGAAGAGCTGATCGCCCGCCTGGCCCAAAAGGCCCGCGCCGCCGGCATCCATTTGATTTTGGCAACCCAGCGCCCCAGCGTGGACGTGATCACGGGCCTGATCAAGGCCAACATCCCGACCCGCATCGCCTTTCAGGTGTCCAGCAAGATCGACAGCCGCACCATCCTCGACCAGATGGGTGCCGAAGCCCTGCTGGGCATGGGCGACATGCTCTACATGCCTTCGGGCACCGGTTTCCCGATCCGTGTGCACGGCGCTTTTGTGAGCGACGAAGAAGTGCACCGCGTGGTCAGCTACCTCAAGAGCCAAGGCGAGCCCGATTACATCGAAGGCGTGCTCGAAGGCGGTACGGTCGATGACGACGGCGGCATGCTGGGCGAAGGCGAAGACGCCGAAAAAGACCCGATGTACGACCAGGCGGTCGAAGTCGTGCTCAAGAACCGCAAGGCCAGCATCTCGCTGGTGCAGCGCCACCTCAAGATCGGCTACAACCGCGCCGCCCGCTTGGTAGAGGACATGGAAAAAGCAGGTCTTGTCAGCGCCATGAGCGGCAGTGGCCAGCGCGAAATTTTGGTGCCCGCACGGGCCGAGTAAAACAAATGTCCTTTTCACGTCGTCATGCGCTGTGCGCGTTGTGGGTGGCCGCGCTGGGCCTGTCTGGCGCAGCGCAGGCCGATGGGCTCGATGCCCTGAACCGATTCATCCAGCAAACCCGCAGTGGCCGTGCGCAGTTCAGCCAAGTCGTCACCTCGCCCGCCAAGGCCGGGCAGGTGGCGCGCAGCAAAACGTCCAGCGGCAGCTTTGAGTTTCAGCGGCCCGGGAAATTTCGCTTCGACTACCGCAAGCCTTTTGTGCAGACCCTGGTGGCCGATGGCCAGACCTTGTGGATGCACGATGTGGACCTGAACCAGGTCACGGCCCGCAACCAGTCCCAGGTGCTGGGCTCTACGCCGGTGGCTCTGTTGACGGCGGCCAGCGATTTGGACAGTCTCAAAGCCGATTTCAGCTTCAAAACAGAAGCCGACCGTGATGGCTTGCAATGGGTGCGCGCTACGGCGAAAAAAACCGACGGTCAGATCCAGTCGGTGTTGGTGGGCATGCGCTCCACCGACAAGGGTGTGGAGTTGGCCGTGCTGGATGTGCAAGACGGTTTGGGTCAGCGCTCAGTCTTGAGCTTCACGGCCTTTGAACTCAACCCCGCATTGCCCGCAACGGCCTTTGTGTTCAAGGCACCGGCCGGTGCCGATGTGATCCGTCCTTGAGGGCCTCATGACGGCGGTGCCTCTTTCTCCGCAAGCCCCGCTGGCAGAGCGCCTGCGCCCACGCCATTTGGGCGAGGTGATTGGCCAGCAACACCTGCTGGGCGAAGGCATGGCGCTGCGCCTGGCCTTTGAGTCCGGGCAGCCGCACAGCTGCATCTTGTGGGGCCCGCCCGGCGTGGGCAAAACCACCATCGCCCGCTTGATGGCCGATGCCTTTGACGCCCAGTTCCTGAGCATCAGCGCTGTGCTGGGCGGCGTCAAGGACATCCGTGAGGCGGTGGAAAAAGCCGAGGCCGCTCGCACCGGCCTGCACCCGCAACGCACCATCATGTTTGTCGATGAGGTGCACCGCTTCAACAAAAGCCAGCAAGACGCCTTCTTGCCGCATGTGGAAAGCGGCTTGTTCACCTTCATCGGTGCCACCACCGAAAACCCTTCGTTCGAGGTCAACTCCGCCTTGCTCTCGCGGGCTGCGGTGTATGTCTTGCAGTCACTGAACGAAGATGATCTGAAAAACATCGTCTTGCGTGCGCAGGCCATCAAGGCAGTGCCCGCCATCGAAGCCGATGCGTTGGCCCGTTTGCTCGCCTATGCCGATGGCGATGCTCGCCGCTTGCTCAACACGCTGGAGACCCTGTCGATGGCCGCGGCCCGGGAAAAAATCGACCCAGTGACCGATGTGTGGTTGTTGCGCGTGCTGGGCGAACGCATGCGCCGTTACGACAAAGGCGGTGAACAGTTCTACGACACCATCAGCGCCCTGCACAAGTCGGTGCGCGGCTCTGACCCGGATGCGGCACTGTATTGGTTCGTGCGCATGCTCGATGGAGGTGCCGACCCCCGTTATATGGCGCGCCGCCTGATCCGCATGGCCAGCGAAGACGTCGGTTTGGCCGATCCGCGTGCGCTGCGCATGGCGCTCGATGCGGCCGAGGTTTACGAACGGCTGGGCAGTCCGGAAGGCGAGCTGACCTTGGCCCAATGCGTCATTTACCTGGCCATGGCCCCCAAATCGAATGCGGCCTACAAGGCCTACAACGAAGCCAAGGCCTTGGTGAAGAAAGACGGCACACGCCCCGTGCCCATGCATTTGCGCAATGCGCCGACTCAGCTCATGAAACAGCTGGACTACGGCAAGGGCTACCGATATGCCCACGATGAAGAAGACGGTTTTGCTGCAGGTGAGCGCTACCTGCCCGAAGGCATGCCAGATCCGTATTTCTACAGACCGGTTCGGCGTGGTTTGGAAATTAAGATCGCCGACAAATTGGAAGAACTGCGAAAAAGAAACGCGGCAGCAGGGTAACTCCTGAGTAAATTGAATACCAACGAGGTATTTCTCCTTCCTACAATCCACGTACCCCGCTGGTAACTACACAACACTGGCGGGGTTTTTGCTATTTGCTTTGAATCATCCACAAGGTGGTGCGAAGTTTTGACCAGCCGCCTGCGGCACGGCCCGGCAAGATCGGGTCAACAATTGGAGTAAACAATGGACGTCTTTCTGCAACAGGTCATCAATGGCCTGGTCATGGGCAGCATGTACGCCTTGGTGGCCTTGGGCTACACCATGGTGTACGGCATCATCAATTTGATCAACTTCGCCCATGGCGAGGTGCTGATGGTGGGGGCTCTGACGAGTTGGTCCGCCATTGGCATGATGCAAGAGGCCATGCCTTGGGCACCGGGCTGGCTCATCCTGATCTTGGCCACACTGATCGCTTGCGTCGTGGCCGTGGTGCTGAACTTCAGCATCGAAAAAATCGCCTACCGCCCCTTGCGCAACAGCCCCAAACTGGCTCCCCTGATCACCGCCATTGGCATGAGCATCTTGCTGCAGACCCTGGCCATGATCATCTGGAAGCCCAACTACAAGGCCTACCCCACACTGCTGTCCAGCACCCCGATCAATGTGGGTGGCGCGGTGATCACGCCCACCCAGATCATGATCCTGGGCGTGACCGCTGTGTCGTTGGCGGTGCTCATGTGGTTGGTCAATTACACCCGCCTGGGCCGCGCCATGCGGGCCACCGCCGAGAACCCCCGCGTCGCGGGCCTCATGGGCGTCAAGCCCGACATGGTGATCTCGGCCACCTTTGTGATCGGCGCGATTTTGGCGGCCATCGCCGGCGTCATGTACGCCTCCAACTACGGCACCGCACAACACGCCATGGGCTTTTTGCCGGGCCTCAAGGCCTTCACGGCCGCTGTGTTCGGCGGCATTGGCAACCTGTCGGGCGCAGTGGTTGGCGGCATCTTGCTGGGCTTGATCGAGGCCATTGGCTCGGGCTACATCGGCCAGCTCACCGGCGGTGTGCTGGGCAGCCACTATACCGATATTTTTGCCTTCATCGTGCTGATAGCCTTGTCCAATGAGGTGTGAGCCTGAAGGGGCCACGTATTTCCATCCAGAAATGAGCCTGAGCCCGGGCATTTGCTGAACTGGTGGCTTGATCATCCAAGGATGGTGATCAACATGGATGAGGCGAAGCTGCGCACCATTGCGCAATTGCAAGAGTTTTTGAACGCAACCCAGGAGATCAAATTCACGGGCGCGCCCGGTCAAGACGACCAGCAGCGCTATGAGCATATCAGCCGCGTGCTCAAGCGCCTGGCCTACTGCGGCTTGGGCAAAGCCGATCGCGGCGTGGTGCTGGCCTATCTTCGGCGCACCAGCGCTTACAGCCGCGCCCAGCTCACCCGCTTGGTCGGGCGTTGGGAGTCCAACCGACTGGCCACAGTGCCGCTGACCAAGCGCTACGGCAGGCCGGCAGTGCCCTTTGCGCGCAAGTACACCAGCGCCGACATTGAGCTGCTGGTGCAGATGGATCGCGCCAACGAAGACGTCTGCGGCCCAGCCATCGTGCACCTGCTGCGCCGCGCCTTCTGTGTCTACGGTGACCAGCGCTACGAGCGGCTGTCCAAGCTGTCGGTCTCGCACCTGTACAACCTGCGCAAGAGTACGGGTTATCAGGCTCTACGCAGCCACTTCACCAAGACACGCACCGTGTGCAACCCCATTGGGGTGCGCAAGGCACCCAGGCCCAATGGGCGAGCCGGCTGGGTACGCATTGACAGCGTGCACCAGGGCGACTTGGACGGCATAAAGGGGGTCTACCACATCACCTGCGTGGACGCGGTCAGCCAGTGGCAGGTGCAGGCCTGCGTGCAGGGCATCAGCGAGGCCTTTTTGTTGCCCGTGCTGGAGATGGTGATTGACCAGTTTCCATTCCAGATCGAAGGTTTTCATTCGGACAACGGCAGCGAATACGTCAACCACAGGGTGGCCACGTTGCTGGAGAAACTGCGCATCGAGCAGACCAAGTCGCGCTCACGCCACAGCAACGACAACGCCCTGGCCGAGAGCAAGAATGCCAGCGTCGTCAGGAAGCACATGGGCTACAGCCACATCCCGCAGAAGTACGCCAAGCCCATCAACGCCTTCTATCAAGGGGTGTTCAACGGCTGGCTCAACATGCACCGTCCCTGCCTGTTTGCCACAGAGGTCGTGAGCGACAAAGGCAAAGTCAAAAAGGTCTACAAGAACAAGGATGCCAAGACCCCTCTGGAGTGCTTGGTGTTGCTCGACAAAAGCGGCCTGGTGAACTTCAAGAGCGCCACCACGCTGCAAAGTCTGCTGGACCAAGCCAAAGAAAAGACCGACTTACAGGCCGCCCAGGAGATGCAAAAGGCCAAGACAGAGTTGTTTGCGCTGTTCAACAAATCAGCACGCAAACCCGCCATCGGGGTCGGATAAACATGGTGCTGCGCCCCGAAAAAAACCGAGCCGCCACGGGGGCCTCCGGCGGTCTGGCAGGGGCCAATAGATAAAGAATCCAAATCCAGAAGTCAGACACCTTAAACTGCTGGTTTCAACAAGATCAAGACACCAGGCAGCGATCCACCACTGCACTGTCCTTCAGGCTCATACCTGAATTGGAAAATACTCTGATCTTCGTGCTGACCCTGCGACCTTCGGGCCTCATGGGTGAACGCGTGGCAGACCGCGCTTGATCGGAGGACCGCTGTCATGAAAAACAACAAAACACTTCAATTCATTTTGGTGGGCGTGGCGCTGATCGTGCTGCCGCTCATCCTCCAGGGCTTTGGCAACGCCTGGGTCCGCATCGCCGACATGGCCTTGCTCTACATCCTGCTGGCGCTGGGCCTGAACATCGTGGTGGGCTACGCCGGTTTGCTGGACCTGGGCTACGTCGCCTTCTTTGCGGTGGGGGCCTACATGTACGGCTTGCTGTCATCTCCGCACCTGACCAACACCTTTGAGTGGATCGCGGCTGCATTCCCTGCGGGCATGCACATGCCGATCTGGCTGATCGTGCCGGTGGGCGCGGCGTTGGCGGGCCTGTTTGGCATGCTGCTGGGCGCACCCACGCTCAAACTGCGCGGCGACTACCTGGCCATCGTGACGCTGGGCTTTGGTGAAATCATCCGCGTGTTCATGAACAACCTGGACCACCCGGTCAACATCACCAACGGACCCAAGGGCCTGGACCAGATCGATCCGATTTCCATCTTTGGCCTCAACCTGGGCAAGAAGCTCATGATCGGCGACTTTGAAATCTCCTCGGTCTCGCTCTACTACTACCTGTTTCTGACCCTGGTGCTGGTGGCCATTTTGATTTCGCACCGCCTGGAGTTCTCGCGCATTGGCCGTGCCTGGATGGCGATTCGCGAAGACGAAATTGCCGCCAAGGCCATGGGCCTGAATACACGCAACCTGAAGTTGCTGGCCTTCGGCATGGGCGCTACTTTTGGTGGTGTGTCCGGTGCGATGTTCGCGGGCTTTCAGGGCTTCATCTCGCCTGAGTCCTTCAGCTTGATGGAGTCGGTGATGATCGTGGCCATGGTGGTGCTCGGTGGCCTGGGCCATTTGCCCGGCGTGATTTTGGGGGCCATCTTGTTGTCCGCCTTGCCCGAAGTGCTGCGCTATGTGGCCGGGCCTTTGCAAGCCTTGACCGATGGACGTCTGGACGCTTCCATCTTGCGCCAGTTGCTGGTGGCGCTGGCCATGATCGTGATCATGTTGTTGCGCCCCCGAGGCCTGTGGCCATCGCCAGAGCATGGCAAAGCGCTCGAGACGAAATGAAAGGCCCGCACATGACACAAGATACCGTTCTCCAAGTGGCAGGCATTTCCAAGCGTTTTGGCGGCCTGCAGGCGCTCACCGATGTGGGCATGACCATCCAGCGCGGTCAGGTCTATGGCCTGATCGGCCCCAACGGCGCAGGCAAGACCACCTTCTTCAACGTGATCACTGGCCTGTACACGCCCGACAGCGGCACCTTTGAGCTGGCCGGCAAGCCCTACCAGCCCACGGCGGTGCACGAAGTGGCCAAGGCCGGCATTGCCCGCACCTTCCAGAACATCCGTTTGTTTGCCGAGATGACCGCGCTCGAAAACGTGATGGTCGGCCGCCACGTGCGCAGCCACTCGGGCTTGCTGGGCGCGATTTTCCGCACCCCCGGCTTCAAGTCCGAAGAGGCGGCCATTGCCCAGCGTGCGCAAGAGCTGCTGGACTATGTGGGCATTGGCAAATACGCCCAATTCAAAGCCCGCACTTTGTCGTATGGCGACCAGCGCCGTTTGGAAATCGCCCGCGCCCTGGCCACTGACCCACAGCTGATTGCACTGGACGAACCTGCCGCCGGCATGAACGCGACCGAGAAAGTGCAGTTGCGCGAACTGATTGACCGCATCCGCAAGGACAACCGCACCATCTTGCTGATCGAGCATGATGTGAAGCTGGTCATGGGCCTGTGTGACCGCGTCACCGTGCTCGATTACGGCAAACAGATCGCCGAAGGCACGCCAGCCGATGTGCAGAAAAATGAAAAAGTGATTGAAGCCTATCTGGGCACGGGAGGACACTGAGATGGCCGACATCCTTTTGAAAGTCAAAGACCTGCAAGTCGGCTACGGCGGCATTCAGGCCGTCAAGGGCGTGAGCCTGGAAGTGCGCGAAGGCGAGCTGGTCTCACTCATCGGCTCCAACGGTGCAGGCAAAACCACCACCATGAAAGCCATCACCGGCACCTTGCCTTTGCAAGCGGGAGACATCGAATACCTGGGCCAAAGCATCAAGGGCCAGGGTCCCTGGGACCTGGTCAAGCAAGGCCTGGCCATGGTGCCCGAAGGCCGTGGCGTCTTCACCCGCATGACCATCACCGAAAACCTGCAGATGGGCGCTTACATCCGTTCGGACGCCGCAGGCATTGCCGACGACATCGAGAAGATGTTTACCATCTTCCCGCGCCTGCGTGAACGCAAAGACCAGCTGGCCGGCACCATGTCCGGCGGCGAGCAACAGATGCTGGCCATGGGCCGTGCCCTGATGAGCCGCCCCAAGGTCTTGTTGCTCGATGAACCTTCCATGGGGCTGTCGCCCATCATGGTCGACAAGATCTTTGAAGTGGTGCGCGATGTGTACGCCCAAGGCGTCACCGTGCTGCTGGTGGAGCAAAACGCCAGCCGCGCCCTGGCCATTGCCGATCGCGGTTATGTGATGGACTCTGGCCTCATCACCATGACCGGTGTGGGCAAGGACATGCTGGAAGACCCCAAGGTGCGGGCGGCCTATTTGGGCGAATGATTTCAATGGGCTTCAGTGGTGAGTGCCTTGGCCCGGGTGCTGTGCTTGGCCTGTTGCAAGTCAGCCGACTCACCTTCAATCAAGTCAGGGAGATAACATGAAAATCAAACACATTTGTACGCTGGTGGCGGCGATTTTTGCAGGCCAGACCATGGCTCAGCAAGTGGTCAAAATCGGCCACGTTGGCCCCGTCAGTGGTGCCATCGCCCACTTGGGCAAAGACAACGAAAACGGTGCACGCTTGGCCATTGAAGAACTGAATGCCAAGGGCATCAAAATTGGCGGCCAGGCTGTCAAGTTTGAGCTGGTGACCGAAGACGATGCAGGCGATCCCAAGCAGGGCACAGCCGCTGCCCAAAAGCTGGTGGACTCCAAAGTCAACGGCTTGGTGGGCCACCTGAACTCCGGCACATCGATTCCCGCATCCAAGATTTACAGCGAAGCGGGCATTCCTCAAATTTCGCCATCGGCCACCAACCCCAAATTCACACGCAATGGTTACAAGACCACTTTCCGCGTGGTGGCCGATGACGTGCATCTGGGCGGCACATTGGGCCGCTATGCGGTCAAGACCATCAAAGGCAAATCCATTGCCGTGATTGACGACCGCACGGCTTATGGCCAGGGTGTGGCAGAGGAATTTGAAAAAGCGGTCAAAGCTGCTGGCGGCAATTTGGTGGGCCACGAATTCACCACCGACAAAGCCACCGACTTCATGGCCATCTTGACCACCCTCAAAGCCAAAAAGCCTGATGTGGTGTTCTTCGGTGGTATGGATGCTGTGGCAGGTCCCATGCTGCGCCAAATGAAATCGCTGGGCATCAATGCCAAGTTCATGGGCGGCGATGGCATCTGCTCGTCTGAGCTGGCCAAGCTGGCAGGTGATGCCATGGCCGACGGTCAAGTCGTCTGCGCTGAAGCGGGCGGCGTCGAAGGTCAGCAGAAAAAGGGCATGGAAGACTTCACCGGGCGTTTCAAAAAGCGCTTCAATGCCGACGTGCAGGTGTATGCCCCCTATGTGTATGACGCCGTCAACGTGATGGTCGACGCCATGGTGCGTGCCAACTCGGCCGATCCTGCGAAATACCTGTCTGCCTTGGCCAAGACCAATGGCTACAAGGGCGTCACCGGCAACATCACGTTCGATGAAAAAGGTGACATCAAAAATGGCGCTTTGACCTTGTACACCTACAAGGCGGGCAAGCGCGACCAGATCGCTGTGGTTCGTTAAAGACTGGGGCCTTGTGCCCGGTCTGACGTTTCATAACGTCGGTGTGGCGATCGCCACACCGTTTTCACGCGACCCCGAATCTCATATCGGGGCGCATTCATCCCAGGGAGAAATCAATGAAACTCAATCAAAAAACACTTTTTGCAATGGCGGCTACTGCATTGCTGTCGGGTACGGCCATGGCTGAAACAGGCTTTACTTTCTATGGCCGTGCAAACGTGTCTGTGGAACAGCAAAAAGTCGGCTCAGTCTCTGACTCGGTCATGGTCGACAACGCATCTCGTGCTGGCGTGCGTGCCAACCGCGACTTGGCCGATGGCATGTCGGTGGGCGCAGTGCTCGAAGCAGGTACCAACCTGACCAGTGGCTCCACCAAGACAAACAAATTGTTTGCCCGTGAAGCTTCCGTCGCTTTGAACGGTGGTTTCGGCCAAGTCAAGTTGGGTCGTATGCCCGCTTCCGTGGCTTATTTCGCCACCGCTGACTACATCAGCAACCACAACCACGACACCGGTACATCGTCGGACGCTTTGTACGACTTCCTGGCCACAGGCAGCTTGTCCAACGCGATCGGTTATGCCAGCCCCAAGATCGGTGATCTGAAACTGGAAGCTCAATACGGTTTGAAGAAAGCCACAGGCACAGGCACCAGCGACACCACCGCCGTCAATCCAATCGCTTTGGCCGCCAACTATGGCATGGGTCCATTGCAATTGGGTTTGGGCTATGAAAGCGCCCAGAACCCCACAACAGTTGCTGCTGTGTCGGCCAGTCAAGTGACTGCTCGTGCTTTCTATGGCATGGGTGCTTTCGGCTTTGGCGCTTATGTGCAGAAGTCTTCGGGTAGCAACTTTGACCGTACAGCGTATCGTCTGTCGGCCATGTACACCATGGGTCAAAACGAGTTCCATCTGAACTTCGGCTCGGCCGGCAACCGTGCTGGCGTGGCCAACACCGGTGCCACGCAGTACACGCTGGCTTACAACTACAACCTGGACAAGCAGACCAAGGTCTATGCCATGTTGACCCAGGTGTCCAACAAGTCTGGTGCATCGTACAACCCAGGTGGTTTTGCAACATCGAACAACATTGGCGAAGACCTGCGCTCCATCGGTGGTGGCATTCGCTACAACTTCTGATGTTTTCAGGCAAATCTTTGCCTGAGCTTTAGACCTGAACCCACTGCAGAGATGCAGTGGGTTTTTCTTTGGGTATCCAGACGACGCAGTTCAATCCACTCGTGCACCACTGGCCTTGACCACGCTTTCGTAGCGTGCCAGCTCTTTCTTCATGAACACACCAAACTGATCGGCGGAATGGCCGACGGGCTCGGCCATCAGCAGGGCAAAGCGCGACTGGGTCTCTGGTGCGTGCAAGGCGGTCGTGAACGCTTTGTTCAATCGGTCCAGCACCTCGCGCGGTGTGGCCGCAGGGGCCATCAGACCCCACCAGGTGTCGATTTCAAAATCCTTCAAGGTCTCGCTCATGGCCGGAATCCGGGGCAGTGCGTTGCTGCGCTTGCCCGTGGTCACCGCCAGGGCCTTGAGCTTGCCCGATTGGATGTTGGGCGCGGCGGTGGCCAGGTTGTCAAAGTTGAAATCGACCTGCCCCGACAACAAGGCCAGCTGTGCGGGGTTGCCGCCGTTGTAAGGGATGTGCACCGCAAAAATACCTGCGGCCTTTTTGAACATCTCGCCCGCCAGATGGCCTGCGCTGCCGTTGCCGCCAGACCCAAAGTTCAAGCGACCGGGGTTGGCTTTGGCATAGGCCACCAAGTCGGCCAGGGTGTGGATGTTCAGGCGCTGGGCAGTGTCTGCGTTCATGACCAGCACATTGGGCACGCGCACCATCTGCGTGATGGGCGCAAAGTCACGGCTCGCGTCGTAAGGCATCTTGGCAAACAACCAGGGGTTGATCGCGTGTGTGGCTGTTGCGGCAATGCCGATGGTCAGGCCATCGGGTGCGGCTTTGGCCACCAGGTCAGCCCCCAGGTTGCCGCCAGCGCCGGGGCGGTTTTCGATGATCACGGTGCCCAGCGTGTCTTTGACCCGCTCGGCCAGCACCCGCGCCGTGACATCGATGGGCCCACCAGCCGCATAAGGCACGATGAGCCGGATTGGTTTGCCTTGGGCCCAAACGGGGGCTGTGACACCCGCAGCGATGGCGCTCAGGCAAAAATGGCGGCGTTGCATGCGTTGTCCTTGTTCATCGGGTCATGTAGGTCGTGGGCTTTAGCCCCGACATGATCCTGTGCCGGAGCATGCAATGTTGGAACAGGCAATGTCGGACCTGAAGGTCCGACCTACGGGTTTATCAGGCCTTGGCCTTGTCTGCCTCCGACGTGAACGAATCGGCGTAGAACTCTTCTTCAGGCAGACCGCCTTGCGCCACGTAGTCACGTTTGGCCGAGTCCACCACGATGGGTGCGCCGCAGGCATAGATCTGATGGCCCGACAGATCGGGGAAGTCCTGCAACACCGCCTGGTGCACAAAACCGGTACGGCCTGTCCATTGGTCTTCGGCCTCGGCGTTCGAGATCACCGGCACATATTTCAAGTTGGGCATCTCGGCCAGGCGGGCCTCGACCCACTCGGCCATGTACAGATCGGCGGGGCGGCGGCCACCCCAATACAGCGTGGCCGGGCGGGTGATGCCCCGGTGCTGCATGTGCTCGATCAGCGCCTTGATGGGCGCAAAACCCGTGCCCGATGCCAACAGCACGATGGGCTTGTCGTTGTCTTCACGCAGGTAAAAGCTGCCATACGGGCCTTCGGCACGCAGGATGTCTTTTTCCTTCATGGTGGTGAAGACCGGGTCGGTGAACTTGCCGCCGGGCATGTGGCGAATGTGCAGCTCCACCGTGGGCGGTGCCACCTCCAGCGTGTGCGGCGCGTTGGCCATGCTGTAGCTGCGGCGCGAACCGTCGCGCAACAAGAACTCGATGTACTGACCGGCGTGGAACTTCATCACGTCGTTGGCGGGCAGTTGCAGCTTCAGCACGATCACGTCGTGTGATTTTTTCTCGAGGCTCACCACGCGCACCGGCATCTTCTTGACGGGCAGGCCACCTTCGGCAGTGACTTGTTTGGACTCGAGCACCACATCGCTTTGGGCGGTGGCGCAGCAAGTCAGCACCAGGCCTTGGGCCTCTTCGTCTGCAGACAGGGCTTTGTCTTGGTGCGGGCCGTGGACCACAGTGCCGGAGATCTTTTTGCATTTGCATGAACCGCAAGCGCCGTCTTTGCAGCCATAGGGCAGGCCAATGCCCTGGCGGATGCCGGCGGCCAGCAGGGTTTCGTTGTCATCGGCGGTGAAGCTGCAGCCACTGGGCTGCACGGAAATTTGGAAGCTCATCTTTTCGGTATCCTTGAGGGGTTGTCTTTGACCCGGAACCCCTGATTTTGCCTTCAAACCAGACTCCTCTGGGCGCATTGCCCGCCCGCTTTCGTCGCCAGCGTGTCCTGATCGTGGGTTGTGGCGATGTCGGCTTGCGCACCGCTGGCCAGTTGGGCGCACCACAAAGCCAGCGGGTGTGCTTGATGGCGCTGACTTCATCGCCCGAAAGGGTGCGTCTGCTGCGCGCTTGCGGCATCACGCCTTTGCAGGGCGATCTGGACGATGCGGCCAGCATCCGCCGTTTGGCGGGCATCGCGCACCGGGTGATCCACCTGGCCCCACCACCCAGTGAGCGCCGAGGCGACTGGGAGCACGATCCCCGCACCCAGACCCTGGGCCGCGTGCTGCGTTTGCGCACCCCACCACAGGCCCTGGTCTACGGCTCGACCACCGGGGTCTATGGCGATTGTGCGGGCGAGCGCGTGACCGAGTCGCGTGCCGTCAAGCCGCACACGCCCCGTGCCCAGCGCCGTGTGGATGCAGAAAATGCCATGCGCTTTTTGGGCCGCAGCGGTGTGCGGGTGAGCGTGTTGCGCATCCCCGGCATTTATGCCCCGGACCGCGAGGGCGGCACGCCGCGCGAGCGTTTGCTCAAAGGCACGCCGGTGCTGGTGGCCAAAGAAGACGTTTACACCAACCACATCCACGCGACCGACCTCGCCCGCGCCTGCGCAGCCGCCTTGTGGCGCGGCAAGCCGCAGCGTGTGGTCAATGTGAACGACGACACCGACTTGAAGATGGGCGACTACTTCGATCTGGCGGCCGGTTTGTATGGTCTGCCCAAGCCGCCGCGCATTTCGCGCAAGGACGCCAACACCGCACTGCCTTTGATGCTGCTGAGCTTCATGAACGAATCACGTCGCTTGGACAACACCCGCATGAAGCAAGAGCTGCGGCTCAAGCTGCGTTACCCGCATGTGCGTGACGGCCTGAGCCCGCAAGCGGCCTTGTTTGGGGCCTGAGATGGATTCGCTGCGCATTGACAAATGGTTGTGGGCGGCGCGGTTCTTCAAGACCCGCAGCATCGCCAGTGACGAGATCGGCAAAAACCGCGTGCAGATCAATGGCCAGGACGCCAAGGCCTCGCGTGAAGTCAAACCCGGCGACACCGTGCGCATGCGCCAAGGCCAAGTCGATCGCACCGTCTTGGTCAAAGGCATCAGCGCCGTGCGCGGTCCAGCACCTGTGGCGCAACTGCTGTATGAAGAAACGGCCGAGAGCATTTTGGCCCGCACACAGGCCGCTGAACGCAACCGGCTGGCGCGTGAACCGGCTTTGAGCATCGAACAAGGCAGACCCACCAAGCGCGATCGCCGCCAGATCGAAAAAGCCTGGGACGACCGCTGGAGCGCGGGCATCGACTGAAAATCGCTACATGGCGGCTACAAAGCAAAAAGCCACCAGTTCGTGAGAACTGATGGCTTTTGACTGGTGCCCGGGGCCGGACTCGAACCGGCACGCCTTGCGGCGGGGGATTTTGAGTCCCCTGAGTCTACCAATTTCACCACCCGGGCGGGTATTTGTGAAGACGCGAATTATGGCATATTTTTAATGCCGTCCGCACCCACACCTTGAAAAAAATCAGAACTTCATGCCCACCGCCAGTGTGGCACCCCGCGCCGTGGTGTTTTGCTTGTCATAAAAACTGCTGTAGCCCAATGAACCGTAGGTGGTTTTGTTGAAGTGGTAGTTCAGTCCGATGCCATAAGCGAAGTCATGGTCAGTTTGGGTGTTGGACAGACTGCCGACCTGGCCGCTGGTTCTGTTTTCAATGGACCCCAGACGGCCAAACAACTCCCACTCGGGCGTCAGCATGACTTTGGGTTTGATGAAAAAACCAAATGCGCGTTTCACCTTCAGGCTGCTGTCCGCCACCTCCGAGCCATTGACGCGAATGGTGTCGGGGTCCACGTTCGTCACGGCGATGCCCTCCAGGGCCAGATTGGGATGGACTTCATAGCCCACCACCACACCTGCCACGGTGGGGTGGGATTTGAGCGTATTGCCTTCCACCGTGGCTTTGACGGACAAGGGTGTGACGCCGATTTCGCCGTACCACTGGGCTTGTGCCAAAGAGGCCGAGAGCGCCAAGACGGCCAGGCATGTGGATTGGATATTCATGGAAAGACCTTTCGTGCTGAAGTGGTTCAAGCTGCTCGTTCTGAGTGAACGCCCAGTGGCGCTACCTTAGGCACGCCAGTCACTGTCGTCCGTGTGCTCGCACACCCAAGGCCGTGCATCGGAAAGCGAGCGGCCTGATGTGTGTGCGCTGGCGTCCTGAGGGCCTCGACTTATGGCAAAGTACGCCCATGATTTATCCCACCATTGAAGACGCCATTGGCAAGACCCCTCTGGTTGCACTGCAGCGCTTGGGTGCCCACGACATGGGCCCACGGGGCAACGTGATCCTGGGCAAGCTCGAAGGCAACAACCCTGCCGGCTCGGTCAAGGACCGTCCTGCTTTGTCGATGATCCGCCGGGCCGAAGAGCGCGGCGAGATCCAACCCGGCGACACCCTGATCGAAGCCACATCCGGCAACACCGGCATCGCGCTGGCCATGGCCGCAGCCATCAAGGGCTACCGCATGATTTTGATCATGCCCGAAGACCTGTCGATCGAACGCGCCCAGACCATGAAGGCCTTTGGTGCCGAGCTGATCCTCACGTCCAAGAGCGGTGGCATGGAATACGCCCGCGACCTGGCCGACAACATGGCCGCGCAAGGCAAGGGCCGCATCCTGGACCAGTTTGCCAACCCCGACAACCCGCGCATCCATTACGAGACCACCGGCCCCGAAATCTGGGAGCAGACCGGCGGCAAGATCACCCACTTTGTCAGCGCCATGGGCACCACCGGCACCATCACGGGCGTGTCGCGTTACCTCAAGGAAAAGAATCCTGCGATCCGCATCATCGGTGCACAGCCCAGCGAGGGCTCGCGCATTCCGGGCATCCGCAAATGGCCGCAAGAGTATTTGCCCAAGATTTACGACCCTGCCGGCGTGGACGAGCTGGTGTACGTGAGCCAAAGCGATGCCGAAGAAACCTGCCGCAAGCTGGCCCGCACCGAAGGCATCTTTGCCGGCATCTCGGCGGCAGGCGCTTGCTGGGTCGCGCAGGAGATTGCAAAAACGGTGCAAAACGCCACCATCGTGTTCATCGTGTGCGATCGCGGTGATCGCTACTTGTCGACAGGCGTTTTTCCCGCCTGAACTCAGGATGAACCATGGCTGAATTTCGTTTTTGCCCCCAGTGCGCCAACCCCCTGTCTTGGCTGACCCAAATGGAAGACGGGGGCGAGGTCATGCGCCTGCGCTGCACGGCTTGCGACTTCACCCATTGGAACAACCCCACACCGGTGCTGGCGGGCATCGTGCAGGTCGGTGACCAAATCTTGCTGGCCCGTAACGCGGCCTGGCCGGGCCGGCGCTTTGCGCTGATCACCGGCTTCATGGAAGCGGGTGAAACGCCCGAAGACGGCATCCGCCGTGAGATCGCCGAAGAGACCAACTTGCAGGTGAGCGCGCTCAAGCTGATCGGTGTGTACGACTTCCAGCGCATGAACCAGGTCATCATCGCCTACCACGCGGTGGCCGAAGGTCAGGTACGCCTCTCGCCCGAGTTGGCCGAATACAAGATGTTTGCGCCGCAAGACATCATCTGCTGGCCCGCAGGCACTGGCTACGCCATGGGCGACTGGCTGCGCACGATTGGCATCGAGCCCCAATTCATGACATGGGAAGAGCGTGCCGCGCAAAGCCAGGAACCGAATCAGGATTGAGTGATGAACTTTGACAAAGAAATTGACACCAGCGGCCTGAACTGCCCGCTGCCCATCTTGAAAGCCAAAAAGGCCCTGAACGACCTGACCACCGGTCAACTGCTCAAAGTGATTGCCACCGACCCCGGCTCATGGCGCGACTTTGAGGCCTTTGCCAAGCAAACCGGCAACGAGTTGGTCTTGCAAGAAAAAACCGAATCCGCTTTCGTCTTCGGCCTCAAGCGCCGCTGATTTTCAGAGGCTCAAGCTTTTGAGGTATTCGCGGAAGGACGCGCCCACTTGCGGGTGCTGCAGGGCCAGCTCGACGGTGGCCTCCAAAAAGCCTTCTTTGCTGCCGCAGTCGTAGCGCTTGCCTTCGTACTGGAAGGCGTAAACCGCCTCGCGCTGCATGAGGCGTGCAATCGCGTCGGTCAGCTGGATCTCGCCGCCCACGCCGGTGGGCTGGTTGCGGATCTCGTCAAAAATGCCCGGCGTCAAGATGTAGCGGCCGGCCACGCCCATGCGCGAAGGCGCTTTGTCCGGGCTGGGCTTTTCCACGATCTGCTCAACACGGATCAGCTGCTTGCCTGCCGATTCGCCCGCCACGATGCCGTAGCGTTTGACCTGGTCCAAAGGCACTTCCTGCACGGCCAGAACCGATCGGCCTTGCTTGGTGTAAGCGTCCACCATTTGCGACAGCACAGAGGGGCCTTGGTTGACCATCAAGTCATCGGCCAGCAGCACTGCAAACGGCTCATTGCCCACCAGGGGCTCAGCGCACAGCACGGCATGGCCCAGGCCCAGCATGCGGTTTTGGCGCACATAGGCGCAGACCATGTCGTCCGGCTGCACCGAACGCACCAAGGCCAACAACTCGTCCTTGTGCGCCGCTTCCAGCTCGGTTTCGAGTTCGTAAGCGGTGTCAAAGTGGTCTTCAATCGCGCGTTTGCTGCGGCCCGTCACGAAGATCATGTGGCGCACACCGGCGGCATAAGCCTCTTCCACGGCGTACTGGATCAGCGGCTTGTCCACCACCGGCATCATCTCTTTGGGCGCGGCTTTGGTGGCCGGCAAAAAGCGGGTGCCCAAACCGGCGACGGGAAAGACGGCTTTGCGAATGACGTTGTGGCTCATGGTCGATTTCTCAGGGCTCAGCCCAGGCGTTGCAGTTGTTGGCGGATTTTGTCGAGCGTGGCACCAAAGTCGGCCACGCGCTTTTTCTCTTGCTCGATCACGGCCGGTGGCGCTTTGGCCACAAAGGCCTCGTTGCCCAGCTTGCCATTGGCTTTGACGATCTCGCCTTCCAAGCGGGCGGCTTCCTTGGTCAAACGGATCTTTTCTGCGGCCACGTCCACTTCCATGAACAGGCAAAGGCGCGCTTCGCCCACCACGGCCACAGGCGCTGCCTGGGCTGCAGCAACCCACTCGGCCTCACTGTCAAAGACCTTGACTTCGCTCAGCTTGGCCAGCGCCTGCAGCACGGGCGCGGCGCTTTGCATGAAGTCGGTGTCGCCCAGCACGTACATGGGCATGCGGGTGGCGGGCGAGACGTTCATCTCTCCGCGCAGGTTGCGGCAGGCGTCCACCAGTGTCTTGAGCTTGGCCACATGGGCTTCGGCCGCTTCGTCGATGCGCTCGGGCTGGCTCACGGGGTAGGCCGCGACGCTGACCGACTCGCCTGGACGGCCTGCCACCACCGACACCTTTTGCCAGAGCTCTTCGGTGATGAATGGGATGATCGGGTGCGCCAAACGCATGATGGTTTCGAGCGTGCGGATCAGGGTGCGGCGGGTGGCGCGTTTTTGCGCATCGTCGCCGGTGTTGATCTGCACCTTGGCGATTTCGAGGTACCAGTCGCAGAACTCGTTCCACACGAAGTCATAAATCGTGTTGGCCACGTTGTCGAGGCGGTACTCGGCAAAGCCTTTGGCCACGTCGGCTTCCACGCGCTGCAGGTGTGAGCTGATCCAGCGGTCGGCCTGGCTGAAGCTCATGTAGCCGTGCACGGGGCCGCCCACTTCGCATTCGGCTTTGGTGTGCTCTTTCAGGCCGCAGTCCTGGCCTTCGCAGTTCATCAGCACAAAGCGGGTGGCGTTCCACAGCTTGTTGCAGAAGTTGCGGTAGCCCTCGCAGCGCTTGGAGTCAAAGTTGATGCTGCGGCCCAGGCTGGCGAGCGCGGCAAACGTGAAGCGCAGCGCGTCTGCGCCGTAGGCCGGAATGCCTTCTGGGAATTCTTTTTCGGTCTGCTTGCGGACCTTGGGTGCGGTCTCGGGCTTGCGCAGGCCTTGGGTACGCTTGTCCAGCAGAGGTTCGAGCGTGATGCCGTCGATCAGGTCCACGGGGTCGAGCACGTTGCCTTCGGACTTGCTCATCTTTTTGCCTTGCGCGTCGAGCACCAGGCCGTGGATGTAGACGTGTTTGAACGGGACTTTGCCGGTGAAGTGTGTGGTCATCATGATCATCCGGGCGACCCAGAAGAAGATGATGTCGTAGCCGGTCACCAAAACGGAGGAAGGCAGGTACAGGTCGTAGTCTTGTGTTCCGCTGGCGGCAGTGGCACCGCCGGTCGTGCTCATACTCGCTTCGCTCGCCAAATCGCTGCGTCCGGCTCCGGCACGCTCGCCAGCTGTATCGCTGCTCCAACCCAGTGTGGAGAAGGGCACTAAGGCCGACGAGTACCAAGTGTCCAACACATCTTCGTCTCGCTTGAGCGTTTTGCCCGGAGCCTTGGCCTGAGCTTCGGCTTCATCACGCGCCACGTAGACATTGCCGTCTTCGTCGTACCAAGCCGGGATCTGGTGACCCCACCACAGTTGGCGCGAGATACACCAGTCTTGGATGTTGTTCATCCACTGGTTGTAGGTGTTGACCCAGTTCTCGGGCACAAAGCTCACCTGGCCGGACTGCACCGCGTCGATGGCTTTTTGGGCAATGCTCTTGCCGGTGGCGTCGCCTTTGCCCACTTGGTTCATGGCCACAAACCACTGGTCGGTCAGCATGGGCTCGATCACCTGGCCGGTGCGGGCGCAGCGGGGCACCATCAGCTTGTGTTTCTTGACTTCGACCAAATGGCCTGCAGCTTCCAGATCCGCCACCACGGCCTTGCGGGCCACGAAGCGGTCGAGGCCCCGGTATTTCTCGGGCGCGTTGTTGTTGATGGTGGCGTCCAGGTTCAGCACGCAAATCATTTCCAGCTTGTGGCGCTGGCCGACTTGGTAGTCGTTGGTGTCGTGTGCGGGCGTGACCTTGACCACGCCGGTGCCGAAGGCTTTGTCCACATAGTCATCCGCAATCACCGGGATGGTACGGCCGCACAGGGGCAGGTTGACTTGTTTGCCGATCAGGGCGCTGTAGCGCTCGTCTTCGGGGTGGACCATCACGGCCACGTCGCCCAGAAGGGTTTCGGGGCGGGTGGTCGCCACTGTCAGGCTACCTGATCCATCAGCCAAGTCGTAGCGGATGTGCCACATCGAGCCGTCTTCTTCTTCGCTTTCGACTTCCAGGTCAGACACCGCGCTCATCAGCACCGGGTCCCAGTTCACCAGGCGCTTGCCACGGTAGATCAGGCCTTGTTCGTAGAGCTGCACAAAGGTCTCGGTCACGGTCTTGGACAGTTTGGGGTCCATCGTGAAGTATTCGCGGCTCCAGTCCACGCTGTCGCCCATGCGGCGCATCTGGCTGGTGATGGTGCTGCCGGACTCTTCTTTCCACTCCCAGACCTTGCTCACAAAGTTCTTGCGGGCTTCGGCAGGCGTGGGGCCCATGTCGTGGCGGCTGATGCCCTTGGCTTGCAGTTGGCGCTCCACCACGATTTGCGTGGCAATGCCCGCGTGGTCGGTGCCCGGAATCCAAGCGGTGTTGAAGCCCATCATGCGGTGGTAACGGGTCAACGAGTCCATGATGGTCTGGTTGAACGCATGGCCCATGTGCAGCGTGCCCGTCACGTTGGGTGGGGGCAGCTGAATGGCAAAGGCGGGTGCGCCGTCTTTGGCGGCCTGGGTACCACGGAAGCCGGCCACGCCGTAACCGCGCTTTTCCCACTCGGGGCCCCAATGGGCTTCCAGGGCGGCGGGTTCAAACGATTTGGACAGGCTCTCAAGGCCGGGCTGTTGGACCGGGGTGGCGGGTGCGTTGCTCATGGGGGTCTTTGGAAATGGATACGGCTTCCTCGCAGAAGCCGTACGGGCGACACAAGTCGGAATGCCGCGATTTTAACTTTTGTCGCCCTCTGTCCCGCCCCCCGAGGCCCGGGACAGAGCAGAAGAACTCAATCGAGCTTGACGTTGGCCGCTTTGATGGCTTTGGCCCAGTCGGCGGTCTCGCGCTCCAAGAGGCGCGTCATGTCGGCAGGCGGCAAAAACCGCACCTCGATGCCCGCCTGATCAGCGCGTTGCTTGGTCTCGGGCAGCTCCATGCTGCGCTTCACGTCGGCCGACAACTTTTGCAACACCGGGGCTGGCGTGCCGGTGGGGGCATACAAAGCCACCCACGACTCCAGTGAAAAGCCCGGCAGACCGGCTTCAGCCACGGTAGGCACTTGGGGCATTTGGGGGTGACGGCTCTTGCCCGTCACGGCCAGCGCCTTGAGCTTGCCGCCTTGCACATGCTGCATCACGGACGGCGGTGTGGTGATGAACACCTGCACCTGCCCCGCCAGCACATCGGCAATCGCCTGGCCCGAACCCTTGTAGGGCACATGCGTCATGTCCACGCCGGTTTGCTGCTTGAAGATTTCGGTGCCAATGTGCGAGACCGAGCCATTGCCCTGCGAGGCGTAATTCACCTTGCCGGGGTTGGCCTTGACCCAGGCGATGAAGTCTTTGAGGTTGTTGGCCGGCACCGAGGGGTGCACCGCGATCACGTTGGTGGCCACGGTGATCAGGCCTACGGGCGTCAGCTCCTTCAGGTCCCAGGACAGCTTGTCCATCAAGATCGGGTTGGCAATGTGGTACCCAGAATACGACACCAGCAAGGTGTGGCCGTCCTTGGGGGCGCGGGCCACGGTCTGGTAAGCCAGGTTGCCACTGGCCCCGGGCTTGTTGTCCACCACCACCGCCTGCCCGATCACGCGGGCCAAAGGCTCGGCCACCAAGCGGGCCGAGGTGTCCACCAGCCCGCCGGGCGGGTTGGGCACCACCAGGCTGATGTTTTTGCTGGGGAAGGTTTGGGCCAACAAAGTCAATGGTGCGGCCAGTGCCAGGGCGGCCAGCCATGCGGCCGGGCGGGTGAAGGTGAGTGGGTTCATGTCTGTCTCCTGGGTGTGGGGTTTCAGCGCATGCCGATCTTGGCGTCGTTGAAAATGTTTTTCGCTTCGCGGGGCAGACTGCGCCAGTACTGGTGCTGCGCGTCGACCGTGCCGCCCAGCGCCACGGCAGCTTCCCAGCCCCAGCGCGGTTTGTACAAGAACGAACGGGCCAGTGCCACCAAATCGGCGTCACCCCGCTGCAGCACAGCTTCGGCCTGTGCGGGCTCGGTGATCAGGCCCACGGCAAACGTGGGCAGACCCGAGCGCTCTTTGACAGCTTTGGCCAGGTGCACTTGGTACTCTGGGCCCAGCGTGATTTTTTGCAAGGGCGACACGCCGCCCGAAGAGATGTGCACAAACTGCGCCCCGGCCGCCTTGAGCTGCACCGCCAGATCGCAGGTCTCGTCAATCGTCCAGCCGCCATCGACCCAGTCGGTGCCCGAGATTCGCACGCCCAGCGTGCCACCAAAAACTTCGCGCACCGCTTGGAACACCTCCAGCAGAAAACGGATGCGGTTCTCAAACGAGCCGCCATACGCGTCGGTGCGCTGGTTGGACAAAGGCGACAAAAACTGGTGCATCAAATAACCGTGCGCAGCGTGCAGCTCCACGGCTTCAATGCCCAAAGCTTGGCTGCGGCGGGCCGTGTTGACAAAGTCGGTCTTGATTTGTGCGATGTCGGCCAGGCTCAACTCGGTTGGGGCCGCTTCTTGCGGCAAGTGGGGCAGGGCGCTGGGCGCTACTGTTTGCCAACCGCCGTCTTCGGGGGCGATCAGCATGCCGCCGTGCCAGGGTGCCGCGCTCGATGCCTTGCGGCCCGCGTGGCTGATCTGGATGCACACCGGCACAGTCGGTGCCAGGTGGCGTGCGCGTTCCAGCTTGTCTGCCAAAGCCGCTTGCGTGGCATCGTCCCACAGGCCCAGGCAGCCGGGGCTGATGCGACCCACGGCCGAAACCGCTGTGGCCTCGATGGTGAACAGGCCCGCGCCGCTGTTGAGCATGTTGGTCCAATGCGTCAGATGCCAGTCGGTGGCCTGGCCGTCCACAGCCGAGTACTGGCACATGGGCGCCACCACGATCCGGTTGGGCAGGGTGAGGGGGCCGCTGGGGGCGTCGAAGGTGAAGGGGGTGAATAGCAGGCTCATGGCAAAGGGCGGTGGTGATTTGAGATGGGGTTGGCGTTAGCGGGCTAAGCGCTGCATCTTATGGAAAACTGACAGTATCGTTATCCGTTGGGCGACATGCCCCTTGTCACCCCGGACTTGATCCGGGGTCCATGTCTTTGCGTGTGTCAAGCCGCAGCAAATGCGTCCCACAGACGCCACTCGCTGGGCAAGGGCGACGCCACTTGCAGCGCTTGCCCCGTCACCGGGTGCCGCATGTCCAGCCGCAGGGCATGCAGCCACAGCCGCTGCAAACCCAGGTGCTCGGCCACCGCCCGGTTGAGCGGGCCTTTGCCATGCGTGGTGTCGCCAATGATGGGGTGGGCGATGTGTTTCATGTGGCGGCGCAGCTGGTGGCGGCGACCCGTCAGGGGTTGCAGCTGCACCTCGGCCCAACGCAGGGTGGCAAAGTTGCCCTGTGCAATCGGCAGCTCGCCCCGGCGCAAGGTTTCGTAGCGCGTCTGCGCGGGCTGCACTTCCTCGCGCTCGGTGCGCATGTCGTCGGGCATGCGCTTCAGGGGGTGGTCAATCAAGCCCGCTTGCAAAGGCCAGCCCCGCACCATGGCCCGGTAAGTCTTGTGCAGGCCCTCGCCGGTTTCAAACGCCTGGCCCAGTGTGCGGGCCACCTCGGCGCTCAGGGCAAAGACCAGCACGCCGCTGGTGCCCTTGTCCAGCCGATGCACCGGCCAGACGTGTTGCCCGATCTGATCGCGCAAGGTTTGCAGTACAAAGCGCGTTTCACCCTTGTCCAGCGGGGTGCGATGCACCAGCCAGCCAGCGGGCTTGTGCACGATGGCCAAGTGCTCGTCGCGGTAAAGAAGGTCCAACATGGGCTCGATTGTCGCGGTGTCAGCCTGCGGGTGTTCGACGCCTATCCCCAGCAACTTGCAAGGTGAATGATTGGATGTGATGACAAAAAGCACACATCGGCTAAGATCTGGCCATGAAACCCATGCGCTGGAACGCCGACAAAAACAACTGGCTCCAATCGGAGCGCGGTGTGTCGTTTGAGAGCATGGTTGTGGCCATCGAGGGGCAAGGTCTGTTGGACATCCTGGAGCATCCCAATGCCGAGCAGTACCCGGGCCAACGCATTTTGGTGGTGGCCCATGCAGGCTACGCCTACCTGGTCCCCTTCGTCGAAGATGTGGACCATTTCTTTCTCAAAACCGTGATACCCAGCCGCAAGGCCACCCGTGATTATTTGAAGCAAGGTGAAGACGATGTCCAAGATTGACCGTGAAGAAGCCGAACTGCTCGATTTGTTTGACAAGGGGCAGCTCAAGTCGGTGGCCAGCAAAAGCGAGTTGGCCCGATTCAAGGCGGCTGCGCGAGCCACCGCCATCAAGGACCGGCGCGTCAACATCCGCCTGTCTTCGGGGGACCTGTCGGACATCCAGACCAAAGCGCTGGAAGAAGGCATCCCCTACCAAACCCTGATCGCCAGTGTCTTGCACAAATACGTCTCGGGCCGCTTGACCGAGCGCCCCGTGCCCAGCACAGCGGCCAGCCGAAAAAACTCCACGAACTGAAGTTCTCGCCATGCTTTTTTTACTGTCTCCCGCCAAATCACTGGACTACGAAACCCCCGTGGGTGATGTACCCCACACGCTGCCGCAGTTTGTGCCGCAGTCGCAGGCCCTGATCGAGGTGCTGCGCCAGAAGTCGCCCCAGCAAATCGCCGAGCTGATGGACTTGTCTGACGCGCTGTCGGCGCTGAACGTGGCCCGCTACGAAGCCTGGCGTCCCAAGTTCACCGCCAAGAATTCCAAGCAAGCCGTGCTCGCCTTCAACGGCGATGTGTACGAAGGCCTGGACGCCAAAACCCTGAGTGCCAAAGAACTGGACTGGGCGCAAAACCATGTGTGCATCTTGAGTGGCCTGTACGGCGTGCTGCGCCCGCTGGACTGGATGCAGCCCTACCGCCTGGAGATGGGCACCACGCTGCAGACCGACAAAGGCAGCAACCTCTACAAGTTCTGGGGCCCGCAAATTGCAGAGCACCTGAACGAACGCCTGGCCGCCGACAAAACGCCCGTCATCGTCAACCTGGCCTCGCAGGAGTACTTCAAGGCAGTGGACCGCAAAGCGCTCAAGGCCCGCGTCATTGAATGCGTGTTTGAAGACTTCAAGGGCGGCAAATACAAGATCATCAGCTTCAACGCCAAACGCGCCCGTGGCCTGATGGCCCGTTATGCGGTGCAACACAAAATCACCCAACCGGCTGGCCTGTTGAAGTTTGACCTCGAAGGCTACGCCTACGACGCCGCCGTGTCTGAACCCGACCGCCTGGTCTTTCGCCGCAAATTGCAAGCATGAACCACAACACCCCCGAACAATCGCAGCTGGGCAAGTCCAGCGCCTATGTGGACCAGTACGACGCGAGCTTGCTGTTCCCCATCCCGCGTGCCACCAAGCGGGCCGAGATCGGCATCACCGCCCAGCCCGTGTTCTTTGGGGCCGACCTGTGGACCGCGTTTGAGCTGTCCTGGCTCAACGCCAAAGGCAAGCCGCAAGTGGCGCTGGCCCACATCACCGTGCCGGCCGAGAGCACCCACATTGTGGAGAGCAAGTCCTTCAAGCTGTACCTCAACAGCTTCAACAACACCCGCATCGACAGCGCCGACGAAGTGCGCGATCGCATCCGGCGCGACATCAGCGCCGCCGTGTGGCACGGCAGTGCGGTGCAAGCCAACGTGGGCGTCAAACTGCTCATGCCCGAGAAGTTTGACGCCGAGCCGGTGCACGAATTGGATGGCCTGAACCTCGACCGGCTCGACACCGAATGCACGCTCTACCAGCCTGCGCCCGAGCTGCTGACCGTGAACACCCATGACGCCCCCGTGACGGAAACCCTGGTCAGTCACCTGCTCAAAAGCAACTGCCTGGTCACCGGCCAGCCCGACTGGGGCAGCGTGCAAATCCGCTACAGCGGCCATCAGATCGACCAGGAAGGCCTGCTGCAATACATCGTGAGTTTTCGCAACCACAACGAATTCCACGAGCAATGCGTCGAGCGCATCTTCATGGACATCTGGACGCGCTGCAAACCCTCGCAACTGAGCGTCTATGCCCGCTACACGCGGCGAGGCGGGCTCGACATCAACCCCTGGCGCACCAGCCACCCCGGCGCGGTGCCGCCCAACACGCGCACGGCGCGGCAGTGAAGTTGGAGTTGTTGAATCGTCTCCCCGTAGGTCGTGGGCTTCAGCCCCGACACGCAGCCCGCCACTGAATTCGCCAAGTCGGGGCTAAAGCCCGCGACCTACAAGAGACATATTCCTGTAGGTCGGCACCTTCAGGTCCGACATTGATCAAGCCACCGGATCTTGCCAAGCCGGGTGCTTGGCCATGACCTGCGCAAAGGCATCAGAGTTTTCAAAATCGCTCAGCCAGCCGATCAGGCGCGGCCAAGGCTGCGCGGCAAACCAGGCGGGGTCGGTGTGCGCAAACTGCCGCACAAACGGGGCCAGCGCAGCGTCGAGCAAACCCCAACGCGCACCGGCCAAAAAGGCTTGCTGCTGCAAACGCGCATCCAGCTGCGCCAGCCACTGCGCACCCAAGTCGCGGTCGGCCACACCACTGGCCAGGCCTGATCGCTGCGGGTATTTGTAGCGGTCCAGGTGCTGCTTGAAAGGCCCATCGCTGAGCGCAATCCAGCGCAGCACCTCGGCCTCGTCGGCAGTTGCGGGCAACCAGCCCTGCGGGTCGTGCTGGCGCAGGGCCCACAGCATGATGTCCAGGCTCTGATCGATCACGCGTGAATCGGCTGGCAGCCACAACACCGGCACCGTGCCCTTGGGCGACAAAGCCAGCATCGATGCCGGTTTGTTTTTGAGCACCACCTCGCGGTGCTCATAAGTCAAGCCGCTGACCAACAAAGCCAGCCGGGCCCGCATGGCGTAGGGGCAGCGGCGGAAGGAGTAGAGGATGGGGGATGCAAGCAGCATAGTCTTGTCGAGGTTTGGAAATCCAAAAAACAGGCGCGTCACTGAAACGCGGACAGCATCAGTTGGCGAATTTCCGGCAGGTAAATCGCTTGCGCTTTGTTGGCCAATGTCACCAAACCAAATCGGGCTTTGTCATTCAGTGGTGGCGACATTTTGATTTCCGTCAGGTGCGGCGCGGATGCGCGGATGGCCAGCAACACGGTGTCGGCATGCTCCGCCACCTGGATCAGGTGAGAAATCTCATCGCTGGAATACTTGACCAACACATCCGGGTGCGCCTTTTCTCCGTAGCGCTCCACCAGCACACGCGCCAACTCGTCGCTCAGCGGAATCGACGCCACGGGGTACTGGCGCAATTGGCTGATGGTCACCTTGGGCAGCTGAGCCAAGGGATGCTCTTGGCGGCACATGAAGGCACCTTTGAGCTCGCCCATTTGGGTTACATGCAAATCGGGCGAAGGACGCATGGACCGGATATCGATCACCAGTGCATCGACGACCCGGTCGCGCAGCATCTGCGTCAGGGCATTGGGGTTGGCGCGGACGATCTCGACATGAAACTGCGGAAAGTGCCTCGCAAAGTGCAACATGATGGGCGCGGTCAGCATGGCCCCCGGGCCAGAGCTGAGGCCGAGACGCACACGCCCCGAATCTGTAGGGCTCAACACCTTGCCCGAACTCTTGAGCGCATCCGCCTCCTCCAGCAAGGCCTGACTGCGTTGCAACACAGAACGCCCGAAGGAGGTCAGTTCGATCTTTTTGCCACTGCGGTCAAACAGCAATTGGCCCAGCTCGTCCTCCAGTGATTTGATGCTCCGGCTCAGGGCGGGCTGCGTCATGAACAGCTGGCCAGAAGCCTTGACGAATGAACCGGCTTTGGCCAAGCCGATGAAATGGCGCAGTTGGGTAAGTGTCATCTTGGTCTATGCATTTAAGATCATCATAAACCAAATAAAAATGCATTGGACATCATGGATTTGGAGCCCTAGCATCAGCCCAATTCATTTAGGAGACATGCATGAAACTCGCCTTGAAAGCCCTTTCTCTCGTCATTGGAGGGCTGTTGTGGAGCGCCTCGGCCTTGGCGCAGACCTTTCCCAACAAGCCGGTCACTTTGATGGTGCCTTACCCGGCCGGCGGCGTGTCGGACGTGATTGCCCGGACTCTGAACGTGACCTTGGCCAAGCATCTGGGTCAGCCCGTCATTGTGGAAAACCTGGGCGGTGCCAGTGGCGCGATTGCCGCGCAAAAGGTGCTGAACTCACCCGCCGACGGTCACATCATTTTTCAGGGTGGCCCCAATGAACTGATCCTCGCGCCGCTGGCCAACTCGGCGGTCAAGTACAAGAGCGAAGAATTCCGCCTGGTGCAAATGATCACCATCAACCCCATGGCCATGTTGGCCCGCAAGGACCTGCCAGTGAACAACGGCGACGAACTGGTGGCCTACGCCAAAAAAGCGGCAGCCGCAGGCACCCCGATGACCTTTGCCAGCGTGGGGCCAGGTTCGATGTACCACCTGCTGGGCGAGCACATGTCCAAACAAATCGGTGTCCCCATGACCCATGTGCCATACAAAGGTGGCGCACCTGCACAGCAAGACCTGATGGCCGGTCTGGTCGACATTTTCATGACGCCGTTTGGCAAGAGCCATGGGCAACTCGTGGACGAGGGCAAGCTCAAGGTCGTCGGGGTGCTCTCGTCGGAGCGCCAGGCCATGTTCAAGAAAGCGCCCACGCTCAATGAAAGCAAAGCACTCAAGGGCTTTGTGTTCGAAATGTGGTCAGGCTACTTCGTGCGCAAAGACACCCCCGAGGCAGTCGTGCAGGCATTGCACAAAGCCCTGAGCGAAGTGGCCAACGACCCCGCTGTGCGAGCCGCACTGGAAGCCCAATCGATGGTGGTGCCCAAGCCCCTGCCGCTGACCACCATGAACAAGCTGTACGCCGACAACATCGCGCGTTACCGTGGCATCGCCAAGGCGATCAACTTGCAGGCTGAATAAGGGACGCGCCAAGTCGTTGGCGACAAAGCCAGCCGCGCATGCATGGCGCTGGTAAGACGTAAAGCCCAACTGCTGGCCAACCCCGCCGTCCGCCAAGCCTATGACGAACAAGCGCCTGAATTTGAGCTGGCCCGTGAACTGATTGCAGCACGCACTCAAGCGGGTCTGACGCAAAGCGATGTGGCCGCTCGCATGGAGCACGACCCGCGCACGGCGCAAGTTGTTGCTGGTTGGTGATTCGGTAGACCTAAATCGCTGCGCGCTTGCGCACTGTGCGTTTGACCTTGCTTGCAGCGGAGCCCTGAGCTTCAACATATGAATCCAGCAACCGGCGGATCATGCGCTGGTACTGGGTGTGGTGCTTGGAGGCCTCAGACTTAAAAAAATCCACGCTGCTTTTGCTCAGGGCAAGCGTGACTTTCACGCCATCTTCCCGGAACGCCAGCTCGGCAGGTGACGGCAGAAAATCTGCGACCACCTCAACTTCGCCCATGGGCTCATCTGTGTAAACGATCTTCTTTTTCATAAATTGCTTTTCCTTTACGCCAATAACCTGCCCCAATGATTCGAATGACTTTTCGCCTGTAGGTGAAGCGCACCGTCAAGATACCGCCACCCGCTTTGCCGATGCAGTAAAAACGATCTTCTGTTTCACTGTGCGCCAGGTCTTTGGCGATAACGCGGTTGGGGTCAGCGAAAGCAGCTTGCGCGTCCCGAAATGACACATGATGCTTGGCCTGGTTTTCAGCATCCTTGTTGTCATCCCATTCAAATTGAGCTGCGGTCATGTCTCATCGTAGCATTCGGCCATAAAAAAATCCATACTTTTATATGGCAATATTTCCTGTTCTGAGCTTTCCACTCGTCGGTCAGCTCCTCGCACACGGTGATATAGCGCAGCCACTTATCGACCCATGCTTGCCGCTTGAGTTAGAGTCCCCCCCATCCTCCAATCCCGAGAGCGCTCAAGCCCTTGCAGCCTCTCGATCCCATTCCCTTTGGCTGACCAAGACCCCACCCCCGCCGCCCTTTGCACCGTTCCACACGCTCTCGAACGTGATGTTCAACATGAGTTACGCCATGTCCGCGCCCTCATGCAGCTGGAGCAAAAGGAAGATCAGGCGCAGTTCAAGCTCAAAAACGCCAGTGCCAGCATCAAAGAGCGGCGTCGGCGGGGCTTGACCTGGTACCCCGTCACCATCACCCAAGAAGACATTGGTTTTGGGGGCAAGGTGGTGCTGGAGCTGGAGCGGCCTGCGCATCGGCAAGACCTGCACCTGTTTCAGGTGGGCAAAAACGCTTGTGTGTTCAGCAATGCGCCGGGCTACTCGGGGCCTGACCGACCCGTGCTGAGCGGCGTGGTGACCAGCGTGCGGCGCAACAAACTGGTGCTGGCCACCACCAAAGAAGAGCTGCCCGACTGGGTGCGGAACGCCAACACCCTCAACGGCAGCACCCCAAACGGAAGCACGCTGGGCATTGACCTGACGTTTGACGAGGTCAGCTACCGCGAGATGCACCAGGCCCTGAACGACGTCATTGGCGCACACGGCAACCGCTTGGCCGAACTGCGCGACGTGCTGCTGGGCGCACGGCAGGCCAGCTACCGCGAACCCAAAGCCGACGACCTGTATTACCCCAGTGCGCTCAACGACTCGCAGCTGGTGGCGGTGCGCCATGTGATCACGGCGCAAGACGTGGCCATCATCCACGGCCCGCCGGGCACGGGCAAAACCACCACGCTGGTGCAAGCCATTTTGGAAACCATCCGGCGCGAGCGGCGCGTGCTGGTGTGCGCCCCCTCCAACACCGCCGTGGACCTGCTGACCGAAAAGTTGGCCGAGCGCGGTGTGAACGTGATCCGCATGGGCAACCCCAGCCGCGTGTCGGACCTGCTGCTCAAGCACACGCTCGACGCCGGCGTGATGGCCCACCCCAGCTACGCCAAGATGCACGCGATGCGCCAAACCGCCGAGCAACACCGAGACACGGCCAGTGAACTGGCCAAAGAAGGCGTCCGCCATTTTGGTTTTGAGGGGCGACAGCACCGCCAACTGCTGCGTGAAGAAGCACGCACGCTGCGCCAGGCCGCCGACGATTTGGAGCGCTTCATGACCGAGGACGTGCTCGAATCGGTGCAGGTCATCACCTGCACGCTGGTGGGTGCCAGCCACCGCCACATGCGCCACCTGAGCTTTGAGACCGTCTTCATTGACGAAGCCGCCCAGGCCTTGGAGCCGGGTTGCTGGATTCCCATTGCCAAGGGCCAGCGCCTTGTGTTGGCGGGCGACCACCACCAACTGCCGCCCACGGTGAAAAGCGAACAAGCCGCCCGCGATGGCCTGCGCGAAACCCTGTTTGAAAAGTGCATCCAGCGCCAACCCAACACGGCCCGCATGCTCACCACGCAATACCGCATGCACGAGCAGATCATGGGCTTCAGCTCCGAGAAGTTCTATGGCGGCCAACTGGTGCCGCACGCCAGCGTGCGCCACGCGGGCCTGGAGGCTTATGACCTGCGCTTTGCGCCCGACCTGCCGGTGGAATTCATCGACACGGCGGGCTGTGGTTACGAAGAAGTGGCCATTCCCGAAAGCCGTTCAACCGCCAACCCCGAAGAAGCTCACTTGCTGCTGGAGCGCCTGGCGCAGCTGCTGGCGCCCTACGACGCAGCCGAACACGACGAACACCAACACACCCCGCTGAGCATCGGCGTGATTGCGCCGTACCGTGCCCAAATCAACTATTTAAAAGACGCCATCGAAGACAGCGAAGTGCTGAATGGTTTGCTGCTGCAACGCAGGCTCAGCGTGGGCACCGTCGATTCGTTTCAGGGCCAAGAGCGCGACATCATTGCCATCACGTTGACGCGCAGCAACCCCCAAGGCGAGATCGGCTTCCTGTCGGACATCCGCCGCATGAACGTGGGCATGACCCGCGCACGGCGCAAGCTGCTGCTGGTGGGCAACTCGTCCACGCTTTGCAGGCATCCGTTTTTTGTGGAGTTGTTGGCTTATGTGAAGGGGGTGGGTGGATACCGCACGGCGCATGAGATGAGCAAACAGAACTGAATCTGGGATTGCCATTGCGTCGAATGTCACGCTAAGCTAACGCACAAAAATTGCCTACATGCTGACAAAGCATGGATAGAGCGGGACTTAGGGGGGGCGGCATGAAAAATCCAAAAGATAGCAAAAAGACTATACTCCAAACCCAGTGGACTGTGACCCTGCATCCACTGGCGGAGCGTGAATTGCAGACCATCCCTGCCGATATGCAAGCCCGGTTTTTGCACATCGGTGAAATGCTGGAAGAGCTAGGACCGTAGCGTGTGGGCTTGCCACACATCCGGCCGCTGGAAAGCAAGCTGTGGGAAATACGCATGACGGGCCGCGATGGCATTGCCCGTGCCGTTTACGCCGCCGTTCAGGGGCGCACTTTGCTGGTGCTGCATGTGTTTGTGAAAAAGACGCAGACCACACCACGAAGCGCGATAGAAACCGCATTGAAACGCTTGGAGGAATCGACGTGAAAAGCTTGAAAGACGTGAAAGCCCAACTGCTGGCCAACCCCGCCGTTCGCCAAGCCTATGACGCTCAAGCGCCCGAGTTTGAGCTGGCCCGCGAACTGATTGCAGCGCGTATGAAAGCGGGCCTGACGCAAGGCGATGTGGCTGCACGCATGGGCACGACCCAAAGCGTGATTGCACGCATCGAAAGTGGCAAAGGCACGCCATCCATGCGAACGGTCCAACGTTTTGCCAATGCCGTGGGAGCGCGTGCCGTGGTGCGCATGGAGCCTTTGACGGCCGCATAAGCTGAACAAGATCAGGCTCCGCTAGGCGGCGCCCACCACGCTGTGCTTGATCCAAAACTTGAACAAAGGCTTGTGTATCTCTGCTCAGGTTCTGATTGCTGAAAAAGATAAATCGCCCCGATTAGCATCGACGTGATTTACCCATGCTGAGCCGCAGGCTCACGTGGGCAGGCGTGTTGATACGACAGAGTCGATGCGGCCTCAGCGGCAGTTTCTACCACGCCTTCATGCGGAAGAGGCGGCCTTCCGGCCCCTCGTCATGCAGGGTCAGCACAATCTCGTCGGGAGCGAACACAGGCTCTCTTGCGTCCGCCGCCGGTGGCATGTCGGAAGTGATAAGTGTGATGATCGGCTGGATACCAAGGTCAGCGTACTCGCGGATAACCGTCAATAGATTCGCTTTCTTGCGTTCGTCCAGTGATTCGAACACTCCGTCGTGATAGACGAAACGCGGAAACTTGTCGTTAAGATGCGCACGCAGGACGGCAAGGTCGAACGCTATACACATAAGCTTGCGGTAGGTATGACCTAAACCAGCGCTGGTAGCCTTGCCAGCGTCATCAAGAATGTCTGCCCTGAACTCAAGATGCCCCTCGCCGTTCACACGCACATTGAGGAGAGCCTTGTTTGAAATAACGCCCTCTACGATCGCACTGAAATAAAGGCGGATTGTCGAAAAAAGGCTCTCGTTGTCGGCGTTCTGCATCTCGACATTGACTTCTATCTGAGACTGAAGATGCGTGCACTCCCTGGCTAGTGCGCGAATCTCTCCGCGAAGTTCTTGAAGACGACGAAGGAAACCTCGCTGACGCTCCAAGGTGGCAATATCTGCGCGGAGTATCACGAGCTCATCCGCAACATGCTTGTACTTTGCGAACACATCTGTACCGATCAGGAATCCAAGCATGTCTGCTCGGCGTTTCCCGAGCGTGTTCAGCTCGGCACCGATCCTCTTGTCACTTTTCGGCATAAAGGAGCCAGCTGTTTTCGGCACATAGGAGCCAGCTGGAGGCGCTCAAACTGACATCTTTTAGGGTTGGATTTTGCCTTTATTTGGCGTCTTTTTGTGGGGCCGCATTC